>Ga0160464_100055_pt1 | contig 134219 bp, 109 predicted proteins | sample HID1971I_E11MG_FD_108275 | JGI IMG/M metagenome (GOLD analysis project Ga0160464, IMG submission 108275) | Enriched millipede-associated microbial communities from UW Madison campus, WI, USA - HID1971I_E11 MG | ecosystem: Host-associated > Arthropoda: Insects > Digestive system > Unclassified ...
CGCCTGCTTTGATCTTTTTGTCCTTGTAATACCAGGCATGAAAGCTTTCCGGCAGGGAATCGATGTCTTTGCGGTCGGCCTGCAGGTCTCCGTAATACATGGTGGCGAGGCCATATCCCCGACTGATGATCAGTTCGACCGCCCAGCGGGAGGCGTAAAAGCCGCGGCTGCCTTCACCGGCTATGCCGTTTACAAATCCGGGCTGGTTCTCAAAGCGGGTCCAGTTTTTGGTGATGGTGATACCGGTATCGGGATGTATAGCCTGATTGCCTGCAAAGTTGAGCCCCATAAACATCGGGACGGGCTTTTTACCGGTATTGTTGGGTAAGTAGATCAGTATGTTGAGGGTCTTTGAACGGTCTTCGGAAAGGTATAGTGTCACTTCCTTCCTGGTGGCTGTACCACCCAGGGCATTCTTATTGACCGAAGTTATTTTGTAGGGCAGCTTTTTGCCGTCTGGCCTTGATTTTCCATATACATGCTCTGCAAATAAGCTTAGTAGTTCCGGCCTCCGCTCATTCTCCCATTGTTTTACGTTGGTGATGGCTTTGCCATTCTGCATTTTCAATACCTCCGGAAGGGTGTAGGTGGGTACCAGGCTCTCATCCCTGTTGCCCCGTTGCTGGGCAGTGATGGTCAGTGATCCGGATAGCAATACGCATAGTACAAGTAGTTTTTTGTTCATGATGGTGAATTGGTATTTAAAGGCTTAAGGTACAAATAAGAATTGTATTTGCGCGAAGTCTAAAGTGTTTAGGATCAAACTTAATTTTATTGATTTTGTTATCTTTATATAAACTATTATTGATATGATACTGCAAAATTTAATCGCTGAATTCGAGCAAGAAACAGAGAGCACCCGTAAATTGTTACAGGCGGTTCCTGAAAAAGATTTGGGTTATAAACCTTCAGAGATTTCATGGACCATGGGCGAGCTGGCCCAGCATATCGCGACCATTTATTATTGGTACGTGGGTACAATGACCAAAGATGTGTACGATATGGCTGCCGACCACCTGGAGCGCGGTGCGCCTGATGACATCAAGGCTACCCTCGAGCTTTTTGAGCGTAATGTAGCGCAAGCAAGGGCTGCCCTGCAATCGCTTACCGAGGAGAAATTACAAGTGGACTGGACCATGAAAGTGGGCGACAAGGTGGTTCTTGGCCCTATGCCGAGGGGCATTGTGGCCCGTGGATTTTTGTTTAACCACATTTATCACCATCGTGGCGAAATGATTGTCTACCTGCGCGCTACGGGCAATAAAGTGCCTGGCATGTATGGGCCTACTTATGAAGAAAGTATGGCAATGGCAAAGGGTTAGTGAGTGGCCCGGCGGTTAGCCTGTGTATGCTCTGCCTTTGGTTCCCCTAGTGTGATGCTCCGTATCCCCTAGAGTGATGCTTCGTTTGCAATCGAAGCAACCCTTAATCAGGTGTGTAAAGGATCTCAAGCTGGACTCTAGCGGTAGCAAGCGCAGAGCAAAGGCATAGTCATGCCTATTTATTGCTTTCAGACGCTGCGGCCGCTCCGCTAGTTCATTGTATATTAATCACCAAATCGTCAAGGCAATATTCTACAAAGAGTAGCCAAAATGGTATAGTAAAGAGGCTTTAATACCTGATAATTTAGACCTCACTGTTTTTATACCAAATATATCGATGATTAAAAAAGAAAAAGGATTTATTCCAGTGATGTTAACCCCGTTTAAAGACAACGGGGCAATAGATTTTGATGGCCTGACCGCTCTGACTGAGTACTATATGGAATCAGGTGCTGCAGGCTTATTTGCCAACTGCCTTTCGAGTGAAATGTTTGAACTGAGCCCTGCTGAAAGACTGGACCTGGTAGGCCATGTATTGAGTGTGACCAAAGGCAAGATCCCTGTTGTAGCTACGGGTACCTTTGGTGGGGCGATAGAGGGTCAGGCAGAATTTGTGAAGAAAATATACGACAAGGGTGTGGATGCGGTGATTGTGATCAGCGGACTTCTGGCCGAAGAAAGCGATAGCAATGAATTTTTTGATGAGCAGGTTTTCCGTCTGCTGGACCTGACTGAAAAAATACCATTGGGTTTTTATGAATGCCCGGTGCCTTACAAAAGGGTGCTTAGTGCAGGCCAACTGGGCCGCTATGTCGATACCGGCAGGATCATTTATCATAAAGATACCTGTCTGGACCTGGAATCGGTACGTGCTAAAAATATCGCGGGCTCGGCCAATCCGAATTTCGGTCTGTATGATGCATATATGGCGCATGCGGTAGATTCCCTAAAATCGGGTTCTGCTGGTTTGTCCTGCATCCAGGGCAATTTCTTTCCTGAGCTGATCTCCTGGTTGTGCAAGAATTACCAGACGGCAGGTCTGGAGGCTGAAGTGGCTAAAGTGCAGCAGTTTTTCATCAATGAAATGGATGTGATGCATGCGGTTTATCCAATAATTTCGAAATATTATCTTAAAAAACAGGGACTGAATATCTCCACTTTTACCAGAAGAGACGATGTGGGTGTATTTACAGAGGAGGTAAAAGGCCAAATTGATGCTTTAGGCGATAGATACGCACTTCTAAAGGAGCAAGTGAGTATTGATGTCCTGACTTAGAATGACAGAATGAATATGATAATATAGTACAGTAAGAAGATAACAAACAAGAAAAGTTAGCTTAGTCTGAATATTATATTTGATTAATAAAAGCAAAACATTGTAGAAGGGATAAAAGGTCTGCAATAAAAAAAACCAAATAAAAACCATAAATATGCGGGTAGAACACAAAGTAAAAATAGGCATAGCCTTATTCCTGACTTTCTTGTTGCCTTGTTTTACATTATACGCCCAGAAGGCCGTTACAAAAACCTTGTCGGCCAGGGTTGTGGATGGGCAGAGCAAGGAAGCATTGGCGGGGGTAATCATTTACGTGCAGGGCGACCGGAAAAGAACAGTATCAACAGCGAATGATGGTAAGTTCAGCATCCGGGCTTCCGATACTGAGGTGCTGGTATTTAATTATATTGGCTATACCACCAAACAGATTGCTGCAGCAAATATAAAAGGAACTATCGAGTTGCTTGAAAATTCAACCGATCTGAACGAAGTCGTTGTAATCGGATACGGAGAAGTGAAGCGCAGTGATATTGCAGGGTCAGTAGCCCAGGTAGACATGAGAGATATATCAAAGGCGCCTGTACCAAATATTGCCCAGGCGCTAGCCGGTAGGGTCAGCGGACTGCAAGTAAATGCATTGTCGGGTCAACCGGGACAAGAATCAGATATTATCATTCGGGGCGGAAATTCCATCACTCAGGACAATTCACCTCTATATGTAGTGGACGGATTTCCTATAGAAGGTTTCAGCTTGTCTTCGATCAATCCTGAAGAAATTGAGAATATAAGTGTATTAAAAGATGCTTCAGCAACCGCTATCTATGGTAGCAGGGCTGCAAACGGCGTTATTATCATTGAAACAAAAAGAGGTAAAGATGGGTTACCGGTCATATCTTACAACCTGAATTACAATTTGCAAAAAGCGAACAAATTTCTGGACATGATGAATCCGTATGAATTTGTTAAATATCAACTGGAATTAGATCCGATAGACGCGCCAATAATTTATTTGGACCGGCCTAAACGTACACTGGATGATTATAAGAGTATAAAAGGCCTGGATTGGCAAGATATGCTGTTCAGAACGGCGGCCATGCAAAATCATAATTTGGCATTGCGTGGGGGGAATAAATCAACCAGGTATGCTTTTTCTGGTAATCTTGTGAACCAGGATGGAGTGATTATCAATTCTGGTTTCAATAGATACCAGGGCCGTGCCAGGGTGGATCAGCAGATCAATAAAAATCTGGATGTGAATTTAAACCTGAGTTATTCAAAAGATAAAAATTATGGTCAGCTGACTAGCCAGCAGGCATCTGGAAATAACTCTTATGCTTCCTATGTCATGTACAGGACTTGGGGCTACAGGCCGGTATCTACCTCAGGTGATCTAACGGAGATGTTATTTGACGATGATGAAGAAGGTAGCGAAACCTTGCTCGTCATCAATCCTATTTTCTCTACAAAGAATGAATTCAGGGAACAAAGCAGAACATTTTTTACCGGTAATTTGGGAATTGATTATAAACTACCATGGGACCTGAAGTTAAATATCAGGGGAGGTTATAATTCCAGGTTGACGAGAGACGAGTACTTTAATAATTCCAATACCTATAGAGGATTTCCTTCCGCAAACAATGCGGATGGTGTAAATGGTGGATTTTCTGAAAGCATACTGGCGGACTGGATGAATGAAAATACCCTTACTTACAATAAAAAGTTTAATTCTAAACATCGGTTGGATGCTTTGATCGGTGTTACTGTACAAGGTCAAAGTCAGGACAGGTATGCTTTCTCTGCTATTAAAATTCCAAATCAAGAGTTGGGCATGCGGGCTTTAAGTTCTGGTTATCCAAAAGATCCTATATCTACGGCATCGGCTAACCGGCTCTTTTCTTATTTGGCCAGGGTGAACTATAATTATCAGGGTAAGTATTCACTGACCGCCAGTTTCAGAACGGATGGTTCGTCTAAGTTTGCTCCGCAGAACAGGTGGGGGTATTTTCCCTCAGTCGCTGCTGCATGGAGATTGGGACAGGAGAAGATTTTTAAGAACCTTCGTTTTATAAGTGATTCTAAGTTGAGAGCGAGTTACGGTGCTACGGGTAATAACCGGATATCTGACTTTGCTACTTCCCATATAGTCACCATGGGAGATTATTACGGTATTGGCAGTGGTGGATCTATTCCTGATTTTGCACTGATCATGAACAATTTTGGAAACAAAGAATTAAAATGGGAGACGACCTATCAATTGGATATTGGATATGAATTGTCCTTATTCAAGAACAGGTTGAACTTTGTGGTGGATTATTATAATAAAGATACTAAGGATTTGTTACTGAATGCCAATGTGCCGCAATCGATAGGTTTTCAACGCATATTCAGAAATATCGGTTCTATTCGCAACAGAGGGTTTGAATTAGAGGTCAACACGGTAAATATAAATCAGAAGAACTTTAAATGGAGTTCAAGTTTCAACATCTCCTTTAACCAAAACACGGTACTGGCCTTGACGGATGATGAAAAGACGATGTTTTCCAATCCTGCTTTTACCTCTACGTGGAATTCCTCAAACCTGTATATTACGCAGGTGGGTAAGCCTGTTTCCTCCTTTTATGGCTTGCTGTGGGACGGCGTATACCAGTTGACCGATTTTGATGAATTGCCTAATGGCAACCGCGTACTGAAGAAGGAGCTGGTATCGCTTTATGAAGATAGAGGTCTTACACAGCCGGGAGACATCAAGTACAAAGATATGAATGGTGACCTGGTCATCGATGACAGGGATAAAGTGATCATGGGTCGTACGCTGCCAAAGCATTATGGGGGCTTCAATAATAACTTTCAATATAAAAACCTGAGTTTGAATGTGTTTTTTCAATGGAACTATGGTAATGATATCATGAATGCCAATCGTTTGATGTTTGATGGCAATGCCACAGGTCGGGTTGGATTGAATCAGCAGGCATCTTACGCGGATAGGTGGACCATAGATAATCCATCTAACACCTATTTCAGAACGCGTGGGTACGGACCTAGCGGGTATTTTTCGACCAATCACCTGGAAGACGGCTCCTTTCTTCGATTGAAGACTGTTGATTTGGCTTATCGTTTACCAAAAAAATGGTTGCCTGGAATATCAAGCCTGGATCTGAATGTCGCCGCTCAAAACTTATATACCTGGAGCAACTATTCGGGATTGGATCCTGAGGTCTCTACGAAGAACTCTATTTTGACACCCGGGTTCGATTATTCAGCATATGCACAAAATCTAACAATTTCTTTTGGAGTTAAAGTCGTTTTCTAAATAGTACGGATATGAAAAGTATACTTAAAAAAATAACCATAGTTGGATGTCTCCTATTAGGAGTCTCTTGCAAAGATATCCTAGAGGTTGATCCCTCCGAATATGTAATGCTGAAGGATACCTATTATAGTACCGAAGCCGAACTGAATTACGCATTGAATGGTACCTATGCTGCATTGGCGGATGGTAATCTTTATGGCAATAACATGCTCGGCAGAATGGGATTGGAAGCGGATGAAGCTTATGAAGACTACAGTACGGATGAAAATACGGTAGGGGATTATAATGTCGAATCTACGGAACCGAAAATTCAAAATTACTGGCGTTCCTGCTACACTGGTGTTGACAGGGCCAATAATCTCCTGGCCAATATAGATAATCCTGCAATTGCTATTGATCAGCGCAAGCGCGATGATATTAAAGGGCAGGCATTGTTCCTCCGGGCATATTATTATTTTATGTTGGTCAGCCGCTTTCAGGGTGTTCCCCTGGTTTTGAAGCCGGTGTTGACTGCTCGTGCGGAGAGTCTCCAGCAGGCACGTGCTACCGGACGGGAGGTCTATGAGCAGATCCTGAATGATATGGAAAAGGCCGGGGAATTGGTAAGGCCAGCGAGTGAAGTAGGTACAGGTGGACGTATTTCAAAATCTGCTGTATGGGGTTTATTGGCAAGAGTAAATCTTTACTTAGCCGGTCGGCCATATAATGAGCCGGAACGCTACAAAGATGTGATGGTATACGCAGGCCGGGTGATCAACGAAAACTTTCATGCATTAAACCCTTCGTACAGACAGGTGTTTATCAACTATGCTCAGGATAAGTACGACGTCAAAGAAAGTATTTTTGAAGTCGAATTTCACAGCGATGGTACTGGCGTTTATTCTGCATCGGGTATGGTGGGAAGAAACAATGGCATAAAAAACCCTGTAATTGACAATGTTATAGGTCTGGCGATTGGTGCATTAAGATCAACAGATTTTCTGTATGGTCTTTATAGCGGACCAGACGATCAAAGACGGGACTGGAATGTTTCTCCTTTTGAATACAGGAATGTAAATGGCGTTGCGACCGCTTTTAACTGGGGTGTAAATGATTCCAAGTATCAAAGACATTGCGGGAAATTCAGAAGGGAACATGAAACGGTCTTGCCAAAGTTGCAGTCTCAAACGCCTCAGAATTTCCCGCTCTTGAGGTATTCAGATGTGTTGTTGATGTATGCCGAAGCGTATAACGAATACTTTAAAGGCGCGGATAATACTGCCCTGGAATATTTGAACATGGTAAAAAGAAGGGCACTTGGATTAGTTCCGACAGAGGCCAATCCGGCCAAAGATTTCAAAGACCGGAGTTATGCTGCTTTCCAACGGGAAGTAAGAGGGGAAAGACCCCGGGAATTGTGTTTCGAAATGCTCAGGAAAAGCGATGTAGTTAGATGGGGTGTGTTTTTTGACAATATGATCGGAAGAGAAGCGGAAACGCCGCAGACATTTACTTCCTCTTATTATGTGAGGGCAAGGAAATATTTCAGAAGTGTAGAGCCGAAAGATGAGTGGTGGCCTATTCCTTCGTATGAAATGGGAGTTAACAAAAAATTAGTTCAAAATCAAGGATGGTAATGATGAAAAAGTATTTAATAACTGTAAGTCTGTTGATACTTACTATAGCTGCTTGTAAAGATCCTTATGAAGTCATGGAGCCTGTTTTCAGTGTACGGACAGAGCAGAGTGTTTATGCTGTGGGCGAGCGGATCAAATTTAATATAGAAGGAAGTCCGGATATGATTAATTTCTACTCAGGTACAGCGGGGAATGATTATGCCTTTCATGATCAGGAGCGCATTTATGATGTCGTGCCCAAGTTGAGCTTCCGGTCAGCAAAATTTGCGGGAAATAATGAAGATTCTGCTGAATTGCTGTATACAACTGATTTTAACGGAACTTATGAATTTAATAATGTAAAAGCGGTAAACTGGATCAATATATCGAACAGGTTTACTATTCCGCCAATTGTAGGTTCGGCAGCTTCTTTTACCAATTCGGGTACTGTGGATATTTCTGATCTGGTGGTAGAAGGGAAGCCGATTTATTTTGCCTGGTATTGCAAAACTAATGAAGGTTCGCAACGTACAAGATTTCAGGTGATGGACTTTAATGTTGGTGGTGAGGTTTCGGGCAATAGTGAGCTTTCAGGGGTTTTGTATTCCCAGGCCCAACTTAGTTTTAAATGGGTATTAAATGAAGCAGCTGCTCTACAGGAAACCAATAAGCCGAACATTACAAATGCATTGGTTTATTGGGATGGTATTTTCAATAATGCAGCTGGTCCTTTGAAAGAAGGCTATGCTGTTAGTGCTCCAGTTGTAATTTCCGAAAAGATGAACCTAGGCCTTGACAACCCTCAAGTTATTAAAAGTATTCAAAACGAAAATATGACAGAGTATTTCTTCAGTTTTGATAAAGCGGGAGAATATGAAGTGGCTTTTGTAGGGTATAATGTAAATTTCAATGGTAAGAAAGAGGCCGTTAAAAAAATAAAACTAACTATTCAGTAATTAAAAGTGTTGTCATGAGAAATTTTATAAATAGATATTTGATCATGCTGTGTATGTTTGCATTGCTGGTTTCCTGTAATGAAGCTATGGAAGACATCGAACCGTCTCCCTATGGATCAGACAATCCTACCGTTCCTGCGCCTATAGCGTTTGATGTTAAAATGAAAGAAAGCAATACTTTCAAAGCAGGAGATACGGTTAAATTTATTCTTGAGGGAAATGCAAATATTGTTAATTTCTATTCGGGAACTGCAGGTAATGACTACGCTTTTCGCGATAAAGAACGTCTTTATGATGTGATGGCCAGACTTAGTTTTGAGTCTAACAAAACACCTGTTGGCAGTGGTAATATCGATTGCGCAGAGCTTTTGTATGCGACAGATTTTAATGGGACGTATACCTATGAAAATATAAAAAATGCCACCTGGAAGCCTATCACAAGCCGTTTTCTTTTGCAGAATGAGCTGCAAGCTACAGCTACTACATTCGCTGCGTCCGGCAACGGTGACGTCTCCGATCTTTTTAGCGGGGGAAAGCCGGTTTATTTCGCCTGGCTTTGTAAGACCAATGCCGGAACAAACAGAACACAGTTTCGGGTGCAGAATTTTAAGCTGGAAGGTATTGTGGCAGGTAATAGTTCGTTGTCTGGTGATTTATACTCACAGTTGCAATTTGGCTTTCAATGGGTTTTAAACGGCGCTGCTGCCGCTCAGGCATCCAATCTTCCAACTGTATCGAGTACATTGTTAACATGGAGTGGTATTTTCAATAACCTGACCGGACCTTATAAAGACGGGTATGCGATCAGTAAACCAATTGTTTTGCCCCAATTTAATGCTGGAAAAGATATGCCTACAGTAATCATTACAAAGCAGAAAGAAAATGTATTTGAGTATAAGTATATCTATAAGGAAGCAGGTAATTACGAAGTAGTTTTTGTTGCTTCCAATACCACTTCCAGTAAGCAGCCGGAAATCTTAAAAAAGGTTAATATAACCATAAGTAGATAGTGCATTGCACGAAATAAGCCATTACTTAAATGATGAACAGACGCCTTTTCATTAAGAGCTCTTCCTTAGTAGCTGCGGCGGTAAGTATAGATGTACAGGCGATTGCTGCTGAAAGTTATAAGCAGAAATTCCCAAAATTAAGATTTGGCATATGTGCCGACTTGCATTACGATATCATGCCAGATGGTTTGTCCCGGATCAATAAATTTATAGATGCCATGCAGGCAGAAAAAGTGGATTTTATTGTTCAAATGGGTGATTTCTGTAAGGTTTTACCCCAAAACCAACCACTTCTGGATGCCTGGAGTCGCTTTAAAGGCCCCCGATATCATGTGATAGGCAATCATGATACAGATGGAGGGTCCACCCGTGAACAGGTGGTAGAGTTCTGGAAAATGCCGGCTAAGTATTATTCCTTTGATCAGAAGGGATATCATTTCGTTGTATTGGATGCCAATGAAGGTGAAGCTACCCCAGTCAGAAAATATCCATCAATGCTTAGTCATCAGCAGTTGTCGTGGCTGGAGAAAGATTTGGAAAGCACCACGTTGCCTGTGATGGTTTTTGTACATCAGGGACTGGATAGTGACAGTGGTGTAGAAAACGCAATGAAAGTGCGTTACATTTTGGAACAGGCCAATGCAAAGTCAAAGACTAAAAAGGTGCATATGGTTTTTTCGGGGCATCATCATAAGGATTACATGAACACGATTAACGGTATTCATTATATACAGATCAACAGCATGTCTAACCATTTTATGGGTAAGAAATACATGGCTCCTTCTTTTAATGAAGCGGTACTGGCAAAATACCCGAAACTCAAAGAAGTTTGTCCTTACAAGGAGCCTCTTTGGGCAACTGTAGCGATAGATACTTCCGGTATTTTTAAACTTTCAGGGCAGAAATCTTCTTTCCTTGGAAAATCCCCTTCAGAAAGGGGGAGGCCACGTCTTGACGATATCGTCCCTGCTGTTCCTTATGTGTCAGACTGGACAATTGACTTGACTTCCGGAGGTTAAATTAAACAAATTACCTAAACCCGTATAAAAATGAGGACTACCAAATGGTCTGGGAGATTTAAACCCAACTTTGCTATTTTACTGTTGTCTAGTCTATTCTTTGCTTTTACAGGAGCAAATGGGCAGCAGAAAACATTGCTGGAAAGTGGGAAGCCCATTAAAAATGGAAATGCTTCAGGCTATGGGCGTTTGTCCCTGCCCTTTTATAATGGACATAATATGGGATTTGCGGCGGTTCATAGTTCGGTTCCAAAAGACTTGTTCTTGCAGGGAACTGACGGGCATGGCAGGGGCACTTATTTATATTCTTACAAAGGACTTTCTCCTAAAGGTATTCCTATTTTTTCAGAGCCTTTAAAACTTACGCTCCCTTTTGAGGATAAAGGACAGAACAGAGGTTTGATCGTGCAGGATAAAAGCGGTAAAATTTATGGTGTCTGGGCATTTGGGCAGTCGCTGCGTTACGCCCTGTTTAATAAAACTACCTACCAATTCTCAGCACTAAAAACCATCAGTATTAAGGGGCAGCCAAGAGGGTTTTCCAATTTTGGTATAGTGCCTCTTAAAAATGGAGGATTTCAGTTTCTGTTTGCAGTAGGTCAGGAAGGGACATTTAGCAACCAACTTGATTATCCAAAGAAAATAACTTATACTGCTGAAGGGTTTTGGCCTTATGAGTTGAGAAAGATGGGGGTTTACGGAGGTATTGCCGATAAATTGGAAACGCCATTGGTTGAAGTAAAGGCTTTGACGGATCTTGATCAGGCATTGTTTACCATTGATGGTTTTGTAAAATGTAATCTGGGTGGCGACAGCTATGTACTCTCTGGAACCAGATTGGGAAATGTACTGGTTTATAAATTGGATGAAAGTAAGGGGATTTTAGCTCAACGTAAATTTGCTGTAAATCAGGATGGAATCATGCTGCGTAATCCCGGCGTACATTCATCACCTGCTTACTTCTATGACAGCGAAGAAAATCAAGGTTTGCTTACCGTTGGTGAAGGCGGTTTATATTATTATAAAAACAGCAGAAAACTGGATAAAAAAGGCAATCTTATCATGGATGAGCCAATATCAGTATTGCAGCAAAACCCCAATATATACGGCGGTTCGCTGGTTATTCCCTTTGTTGCCGACTGGGATGGTGATGGACAGCTGGATATCATATCAGGAAATTCGATGGGCTTTCTGCTCTTCTATAAAAATACGGGAACCAATCAGCAACCCATTTATGGCGATCCAGAACCCTTAGCTGCAGACGGAAAAATCATACATATACAACCAGGTTACAGAGAAGATATTCAAGGCCCCGGGGAAGCCAGGTGGGGATATACTTCGCCGAATGTAGTGGATTGGGACGGTGATGGCCTCTTGGATATTTTAACCGGCGACAGCAGGGGTAAATTTATGGTGTATCTTAACATAGGTACCAAAACAAAGCCTAAATTAGATCGGGAGCACACGTTGTACATCGATGGTATGGACATGTATGGGACATGGAGAACAAGACCAGGTATAGCCAGAATAGGAGCCAGGATGGCTTATATTACCATGGATAGAGATGATGAACTTCATTTGTACTGGCAATTAGATAAATATAATCTCGAAGATGGTGGCAAGCTGAGAATGGGAAATATAGCGATAAGAGGGAACAAGTTTGGAGGAGGAACGGTTGGGCGCAGTAAGATCGAGATTGTCGATTGGGATGGTGATGGTGTGCTGGATTTGCTGATTGGTACTTATGGCAAGCAGTCTATTCCTGATACTTTAACAGGCCTTCCAATTAATATGAAACCTAAAAGAGGGTCTACCATACTTTTCCTCAAAAATAATGGAACTGATGAGAAACCAAATTATGACTATCCTAAAGTACTAAAGTTTAAGGGTATTAATATCTCTCTGGGGGGGCATGAAATTGGAGCCGCTATAGCTAGAATTGGTACTGGGAAAGACCCTATGAATTTAATCATAGGCATAGAGACAGGTGCTTACATTTTTTATGACCGAAAGGACTTAAGTTGGTAAAGGCTAAGTTTTAGACATAGTTGTTGAATTTATATATCTTTGTATATTAAGGGCCTGATAATTGATAAAGCGATTGTAAGGTTTTTAATACTACTGAACCACGGATAAAACGAAAAATATATAAATGAAAACTTGTTTAGTCTCTTTTTGCCTGTTGCTAACTGTGCAGGTGATAGCGCAAACCAGCAGTTTTAGTCCTTCTCCTGATCTCACCACATCGGGCGGCGCGATTACGATTGCGGTATCTGCTGCCGACGAGAACGAAGGCAATGCATATTTTTCTGAAGCAGAACGTAATGAGCGTAACGGCGATTTGAACGACGCCTTGCGGTACTTTGGTAAAGCTGCTTTTGAGTATAACAATTCCCGGAATTTTACTCGTTATGGAACTGCCTTAATGCGTATGAGCAATGTTCATTATTTACTGGCCAACTATACAGAAGCGGAGCAGGTGGTGCTTAACGTGGCGCTGAAGAATTATGCGCGGATCGGCAGCAAAACGGGACAGATGGCATCTTATAGTCAGCTGGGGAAAGTTTGTCTGTCAGCGAATAAGCTGACAGAATCGCTGTGGTTTTATACGCAACAAGGCATTTTGGCACAACAGATGGGTAACAATACGTCTTACCTTGAGTCTATTCTTGGCATCGCTTACGTGAAGATCAAAAAGGGGGAATATATGATGGCTTCCAGAGATCTCAACCGTGCGGAAATGCTTGCGAGATCTTATAATAATTCCCAGTTTAAAGTAAGAATTAAAGATGCACGGGCGCAAATAGCTAAGAAAAAGGCTTAAATACAGTAACAAAATACTGGGGATGGTAATATTACTGTCTCTTTTGTGTTTATTAATAGATTTGGTATCATATTGGTTGATCATAATTAGGAATGGATTTTAAATTGTTCAAAGAGATGTTAAGAAGAATATTATTTGTAACCTTTACTGCAGCTGTTATAGCTTGTCAAGCGGCACCTAAGCCTCAGCTTAAAGTAGAAGGCATAGAAAATATACAACCGGATGTACAGCAGGGATTGGTATGTAAGCAGGTGGTGGAACTGATAGAAAATTACAATTATAAGAAGATCAAAATCAATGATTCTATATCATCTTTGATTCTGGACAGGTATATCAAGTCGTTAGATCCTTCCCGCACTTATTTTACATCAGCAGATTTAAAAAGCTTTGATCAGTACAGGACGGTACTCGATGATGACTTTAGAAAAGGCGATTTAAGTGTGCCCTTTTATATGTTCAATGTCTATCTGAAGAGATATAATGAATGGATTAATTATTCTATGTCACAGATTAAAACGAAATTCGATTTTACAAAAGACGAAACTTATGTCTATGACCGGGAAAAAATGCCCTGGGCGGTATCGTCTACCGCATTAAACGATCTTTGGAAAAAGCGTATTAAATACGAATTGGTGAACCTAAGAATTGCAGGTAATGACGATGCTAAAAACGTAGAAACACTTACAAAACGTTATGAGAATTTGCGTTTACAGGCGACGAAGGTTAACAATCAGGATGTTTTTCAAGAGGTTATGGATGCCCTTACAGGTGCAGTAGATCCACATACGAATTATTTTAATCCAAGAAATGCCCAGGCATTTAATGAAGATATGGCCCGTTCTTTGGAAGTAACCGGCGCAAGACTGATGTTGGAAAAGGAGGTCTTGAAGAGTTGGAGGGTCATGCCCGGTGGACCGGCATTTAAGAGCAAGTTGCTGAATGCAGGTGACCGTATCATCGGTATCGCGCAGGGTCAGGGAGAATTTGAAGATATATCAGGTTGGAGAATTGACAATTCTGTCGCAAAAATAAAGGGACCAAAGGGAACGGTTGTGAGGTTGAAGATCATTCCTGCCGCACAGGAAATGACCTCTAAGCCTGTGATCATCCAACTGGTTAGAGAGAAAATTGTTATGGAAGATATTTCTGCGAAAAAGACGGTGAAAACTGTCAATTCAGACGGGAAATCCTTTAAGATTGGTGTGATTACTATCCCAAGTTTCTATGCAGATTTTAAAGCGGCGAGTGCCGGTGATCCAAATTATAAGAGTACCACCAGAGATGTACGCTTGTTGCTGGATACTTTAAAAAATATGGATAAGGTAGATGGCATTGTAATGGACCTCAGAGGAAATGGTGGCGGTTCATTGGTAGAAGCCATTGACCTGACTGGATTATTTATTGATAAAGGTCCGGTAGTACAGGTGAAAGACTTGAAAAATGGTATAGAAGTCAGTGAAGACCGAAATGCCGGTGCTGCATGGACTGGTCCATTTGCGGTGATGGTGGATCGTTTGAGTGCTTCGGCTTCCGAGATCTTTGCCGGTGCCATACAGGATTATGGTCGGGGAATTATTATGGGTACACAGACGTATGGAAAAGGTACGGTTCAATCTTCTTTAGACCTGAACAGGATCGTTAGTGAGTCTATTATGAATAAATTAGCAGGTTTGATTGGGAAAAGTTCTTTGAAAACTGCAAATGGCGTACCTCAGCTGGGGCAGATCAACCTGACCATGGCTAAGTTTTACCGGGTGAACGGAAGCAGTACACAGCACAAAGGTGTAATGCCTGATATCCAGTTTCCTTCCCTGTATCCGATGGATAAAATAGGAGAGGACACGGAACCGTCGGCGCTACCCTGGGATGAAGTTTCGAAATCTAACTTCAAGCCCGTACAGGATTTGACGGCGGTTAAAGCGGAGCTACAAGCTAAGCACGACGAGCGCATGAAGAAATCTACGGATTATAAAATGCTACAGAAAGATATTGCAGAAATGAAGTCACGGCAGAGTGAGGTTTCAGTAACCTTAAACGAGGCTAAATTGAAACAGGAACGTGATAAGCTGGAAGCAAGTGCATTGGCGAGAACAAATGAAATCAGGAGTTCGAGGGGGCTTCCTCCTTTGAAAAAAGGCGATAAGATTACGAAGGAAGAACGATTGGATTTTGTTGAAGAAGAGAGTTTGAATATATTGGCTGATCTTATGCAGAATGCCAAACCTTACGAAACGGTAAAAGTGAATTAGGAAATTTACATTTAAAATAATTGTAGAAGGCTGCCTGATTATATGAGGTAGCCTTCCTAATATCAGGGCATAGATATTGCATGTTGGATCTTAAATCTAATTAATTATCTATCGCTATGAATGTTAAACGTACTTTTGGAACTATCCTAACTGTATTAGGAATTATCGGACTTATATATGCCGGGTATGGCTTTGTACAGCATAGTATACAGACCAGGGAGTTAATCGTGATCGGGATTATCGGATTGATCTTCTTTATTTCAGGCATTGGCTTGGTTAAGAATACCAAAGACGAATCTTAACTCATTTATTTCTGCTTGAATGAGATATACTGTCCTATTCTGGCTTCAAATGAATATATCGTCCCTTACTGAATTCAAGACGATGTTCAGGAAAGTCTGTATTCGTTAAATGGATGATTTTCTTAAATGCTGCCTGATTCGGGTCAATAGTTAGTCTGTTTATTTTGTCTTGTTTTACGGATTGGATGTCGGCAAATAGAAAATCGCCTTTATTGTTTATTTTAAGGTTTACAATTGGCGCTATACCATTTGGACCTGAAAGACTAAATTGACCATAGGTGCAGAAGTTGCCGAGGCTATAGGCAATGAACTTGTTTTTATAAACCTCCACAGCGCGTGTCACATGGGGGCCATGACCTAAGACAACATCTGCTCCAGCATCGATAACGGCGTGGGCAAATTCATAGACATTGCCCCGGTCTTCTTTGTAAAATATCTCTGTTTGCCTGGTGACATGTTCGTGCTTTGCTCCTTCTGCTCCACCATGAAAGGATACGATAACGATATCGGCCATTCGCTTCAGCTGCTCGACAATTAGTTTTGCACTGTCTATGGCTGTGATTTGGGGTGTGAAATCATTGGGGGAGAAGGCACAAAACCCGTAGGTAATACTGTCTTTCTGAAATATGGTGTAGGGTTGTGAAACGAGTCCTGCATGATGGATGCCGAGTGAATCCAGAATTTTGGTGCTGCGGCTGCGTCCTGCGGCACCAAAATCCCCAACATGGTTGTTGGCCGTGCTAAGCAAATTAAATCCTGCTTTCTGAATAATCCCACCATACCTTTCCGGCATTTTGAAGGCATAACAACTGGTGCTATTGGGGTCTTTACATTTGGTCGATTTACCTTCGTCGAGCAATGCGCCCTCGAGATTGCCAAATACGATATCGCCTTTTAGATATTGGGCAATTTGTTTGAAGCTGTTTCTTGCATCATCAGGAGGGAGGTTTTTCCTGGAAGGGTAGTGAGAACCGATCATGATGTCCCCTACGGCAACAATGGATATAGTATCTTTCTTATTGCTGTCTGCAGCAAGTTTAGGTAAAGAATCCTGAGCCGGAAGTTCTGGATTATTAACTTGCGTAGCACCATTGCTATTTCCAGCACAACTAAACAAAACCGGGCAGAATAATACGATAAAGAAAGATATGCTATATAGTTTCATAAGGTTTTGAGTATGTTCTCTTCATAAAAAAATCCTCCCGGATTGATTCAGGAGGATTCTATATGGTATAACAGAGAGGTTTTTACTCCTCTACAAGATCATTTTTAGTGGATTCTAAAATCCGGCCGCCTTTATAGAAATACCTTGAATAATAAGGTTCGTTTAGATTGCTGATGACAACTCCTCTGGAAGAGGAAGCATGAGCGAAACGATTATCGCCAAGATATATACCGATATGACTGATGCTGCGGCTTTTAATCTTGAAGAAAACAAGATCGCCTTCTTTAAGTTCTTCCTTAGGTAAAGGATTGACCATTGAGAAAATATCCCGTGAACTTCTTAAGATCGTTGTGTTGAAAACTTTATCATAAATAGCTTTAGTAAAGGCCGAACAATCGATGCCTTTCTGTGTATTGCCTCCGAAACGGTAAGGGGTACCGATCCATTCGTATATAAATTTGTAAAGCTTTAAATTTGAAGTTGCATCTACCGCAACACCCATCACCTGGGAAAAATATTGAGAAGCTAAATTGTCTGGATCTTCTACTTTATCTGTTTCTTTTGTTTTAGTTTGTGCCATCAGGGAGATGGTTAAGCAGGAAACTACTAAAAGAGAAAACAAAAACTTTTTATTCATGTGATACTGTTAAGTTTGGGTTATTAGACACTTGCACTTAAACGTACACCACCAGGGCTTATTGTTTGGAATCCAAAAATATACATTTCATAAATGTAATCCAAATGTAATAGAGGTAAATCCAAAAGTTATTAACATTTTTATGTTGAATGGATTTTTTTACTTGTTTATTATTGTTTTTGTAAATCTTCTTATAAGGATATTTTATTTTGCTACTCTGGCTTTGCGGATCGTAAAGATTTGTGTTTTATTGGTTTATAAGGTGATATGCAGATCAGATGTTGCGCGACCTTAGTGTCCATATTACATCTATTTTTTCCAAATGTTGCAATAATAGAGTAGATTTGCTTTTGGAATAAAAAATCAACACCCAAAAATGAGTGCAGTAGAAATTAATAAAGATACCTATCTGAAGTGGTTTGAGTCGATGTTGCTGATGCGCAAGTTCGAAGAAAAAACAGGACAACTTTACGGACAGCAAAAAATAAGAGGTTTTTGCCATTTATATATTGGTCAGGAAGCTGTAGTTGCAGGTGCTATTTCAGCAATGCAGCAAGGAGATTCGATGATCACGACTTACCGTGACCATGCTCATGCCTTAGCTTTGGGCGTTAGCGCCAATAACATCATGGCGGAGATGTACGGTAAAATAACCGGATGTTCTAAAGGAAAAGGAGGTTCGATGCACATCTTTAGCAAAGAGCATAACTTTTATGGTGGGCATGGAATCGTAGGCGGACAAATACCATTGGGAGCAGGAATCGCTTTTGCAGAAAAATATAAAGGTACTAGTAATGTGAACGTTTGCTATATGGGAGACGGTGCTGTACGCCAGGGGGCTTTAAATGAGGCTTTCAATATGGCGATGCTTTGGAAATTGCCGGTGATTTTTGTTTGCGAGAACAACGGTTATGCGATGGGGACCTCTGTAGAACGCACGACCAATATGAAAGATATTTATAAGATTGGTTTGGGTTTTGATATGCCATGTGCGCCTGTTGACGGTATGGATCCCGTAGCTGTCCACAATGCAATGGATGAAGCTTTTCAACGCGCAAGGAACGGCGAAGGTCCTACTTTCCTCGAGATGAGGACTTACCGCTATCGTGGACATTCTATGTCTGATCCTGCAAAATATCGTACTAAAGACGAATTGGAAGAGTATAAATCTAAAGATCCTATTGAGGCTGTAAGGGAAGAAATTTTAAAAGAAAAGTATGCGGATCAGGCTTGGATTGAAGAAATAGAAGCTAAAGTAAAGCAGATTGTCGACGAGTCAGTTAAATTCGCTGAAGAGTCTCCATGGCCTGAAGCATCTGAATTGTATAAAGATGTGTACATGCAACAGGATTATCCGTATATTCAAGATTAATTAAGATATTTCAATTGATACTATAGATGGCTGAAGTAGTTAAAATGCCCAAAATGAGCGACACCATGACCGAAGGAGTGATGGCGAAGTGGCATGTAAAGGTGGGCGATAAAATTAAAAGTGGCGATGTACTGGCTGAAGTGGAAACTGATAAAGCAACCATGGATCTCGAATCTTATTGGGACGGCACCGTATTGTTTATCGGCGTAGAAGAAGGTAAGGCCGTACCGGTAGATGCAGTTATCGCAGTAGTAGGTAAAGAAGGTGAAGATTATAAAGCTGCAATAGAATCGGAAGGTGGTGCTGCAGAAGTTGCGCCGGTTAAAGAAGACAAGCCCGAAGTGAAAGAAGATAAAACTTCTGCCGAAGAGCCTAAAGAAGAGGGGTCATCTGCCACTGGATTGTCAGAAGCAGAGCTTGAAAAACAAGGTGTGACTGTAGTCCGGATGCCTTTGTTGAGCGATACCATGACAGAAGGCGTAATCGCAGAATGGCATAAAAAAGTTGGAGATAAAGTAAAAGAAGATGATATCCTCGCTGATGTAGAGACTGATAAAGCTACGATGGAAGTGATGGGCTATGCTGAAGGTACGCTTTTACACATTGGTGTTGAGAAAGGTGCTGCTGCAAAGGTAAATGGTATTATCGCCATAGTTGGCCCTGAAGGAACCGACATCAGCGGAATTCTTTCGGCTGGAGATGCACCGGCAAAACCTGCAGCAGATAAAAAATTTGATACCCCCGTAGCGGAAAAAGCTGTGGAGTCAAAATCTGAGTCTAAAGAAGAGGCCGTTCCGGCAACTTCAAATGAACGGGTGAAAGCTTCTCCATTGGCTAAAAAAATAGCAAAGGAAAAAGGAATTGATCTTTCACAAGTGTCTGGCAGTGCAGATGGTGGCAGGATCATTAAAAAAGACATAGAAAACTTCAAACCTGCTGTTGCAAAAGCAGAGTCTTCATCAGCTCCTGCTGCAGAGAAGGCTGCGCCTAGCATTCCTCAGTATGTTGGCGAAGAAAAATATACCGAGAAACCAGTTTCTCAGATGCGTAAGGTCATTGCCAAGCGTTTGGCAGAGAGTTTGTTTACTGCTCCACATTTTTACTTAAATATTAGTATTGATATGGACAATGCAATGGTTGCACGTACAGCTATTAATGCTGTTGCTCCGGTTAAGGTTTCTTTCAATGATATTATTATTAAAGCGGTTGCTGTTGCATTGAAACAACATCCTGCTGTTAATTCATCATGGCGCGGAGATAAAATCCGTTTCAATGAGCATACAAACATCGGTGTAGCAATGGCTGTAGAAGATGGTCTGTTGGTGCCTGTTGTTCGCTTTGCGGATGGTAAATCCTTATCTCACATCTCTGCGGAGGTTAAAGAATACGGACAAAAAGCAAAAGCTAAGAAATTACAACCTGCAGATTGGGAAGGTTCTACCTTTACAGTTTCCAACCTGGGTATGTTTGGTATTGATGAATTTACGTCAATCATCAACTCACCTGATGGCGCAATTCTGTCAGTAGGTGCTATACAGCAAATTCCTGTTGTTAAAAACGGCGCTGTTGTGCCGGGTAATGTAATGAAGTTGAGTTTGGGTTGCGATCACCGTGTGGTGGATGGTGCTACAGGTGCTGCATTCTTACAGACGCTTAAAGGATTACTGGAAGAGCCAATCAGGTTATTGGTTTAAACGCGAAATAAATTAATAAAGAAGGTTGTTTGCCCATAAAGCAGACAACCTTTTCTTATGCCTGTTAGTTTTTGTACTTTTGCGCCATGTCAAATATCAAACCTTCTTTAGCTAAAGGAACAAGAGATTTTTCTCCTCTGGAAATGGTGAAACGCAATTATATTTTTGATACCATTAAGACGGTATTCAAAAAGTATGGCTATGCAGAGATACAAACTCCTTCAATGGAAAATTTATCTACTTTGACAGGCAAGTATGGTGATGAAGGGGATAAGCTGATATTTAAGATTTTGAACAGCGGGGATTACCTCTCTAAGGTAAAGCCGGAAATGCTTGCTCAGGCACAATCGAACGCGATGATCTCTTCAATTAGCGAAAAGGCTTTACGTTATGACCTGACTGTGCCTTTTGCCCGTTATGTGGTGATGCACCAGAATGAAATCTCATTACCCTTTAAACGTTTTCAAGTGCAGCCGGTATGGCGTGCCGACAGGCCGCAAAAGGGGCGCTACAGGGAGTTTTATCAGTGCGACGTAGATGTTGTGGGATCCGATAGTTTATTGAACGAAGCGGAGTTTATATTGATCTACCAGGAAGCACTGAGTAATCTGGGGTTAAAAGACTTTACCATCAAGATCAATAACCGTAAGATTCTGTCTGGGATAGCCGAAGTAATTGGTAAACCTGAACTGATCATAGACATGACTGTGGCGATTGATAAGCTGGATAAGATCGGCCTGGATGGTGTCACCAAAGAGCTTATAGGACGTGGTTTTACTGAGCAGGACATTGAGAAATTAAAACCGGTTATTTTGCTGGAAGGTACTAATGAGCAAAAGCTGGAAAGTTTGAAAAGTGTCCTTGGAGCTTCTGCAACAGGCCTAGCGGGAATTCAGGAAATAGAGACTGTATTTGAGTATGTAAAAGCGATGCTTGGCTCAGGATCAGTTCTGAATCCGGATGTTGAACTGGACATTACATTGGCGCGCGGACTGAACTATTATACAGGCTGTATTTTTGAGGTAAAAACCAATGAAGTAGCTATGGGCAGCATTGGAGGTGGGGGTAGGTATGACGATCTGACTGGTATGTTTGGCTTAAAAGGATTAACGGGAGTTGGTATATCTTTTGGTGCAGACCGCATCTATGATGTACTGGAAGAACTGAAGCTATTTCCGGGAACCGCTGCTGTAGGTACGCGAGTATTGATCAGCAACTTCGATCCGGAAGCCGAGAGATATGCTTTGCCTATTGCTCAGCAATTGAGAAAGGCAGGAATTGCCTCAGAACTATATCCATCTTCAGCTAAGTTAAAGAAGCAGATGAGTTACGCGGACGCAAAAAACATTCCTTACGTAATTCTTATTGGTAGCGAAGAAATGCAAAGCGGGCTGCTAACTATAAAAAATATGCAAAGCGGAGATCAGCAAAAGCTGAGCCTGCAGGAGGTGACCACTCTTTTACTTGATTAGATAAAGATTCTGAACGTAGACTATAAAAACAGGAATAGAAAAAGATCGCTTGCGCAAACCTAATGGCGATCCACTTGTTCTACTGTATAAATAGCATACAGATGAGGACAATTTGGAAGGGCTCAATTGGTTTTGGATTGGTAAATATACCAGTAAAGTTGTATTCCGCCGTGCAGAACAGCAGACTGGATTTTGATATGCTGGACAGCAAGGACCACTCCAGGATCAAGTTTAAGAGGGTTAATGATAATACGCACAAGGAAGTTCCTTACGAAAAGATTGTAAAGGGGTTTTTATTGAATGAAAAATATGTAATCCTGGACGATCAGGATTTTGAAGACGCAAGTCCTGAAAAAACGAAAATGATCGAATTAGAGAACTTTGTAGGTATAGACCAGATTAACCCTATTTACTATGAAACTTCTTATTATGCTGAGCCTGAGAAGCAGGGCAAAAAAGCGTATGCTTTATTATTAAAGGCATTAATTAAATCAAAAAAAGCAGGCATTGCAAGATTTGTATTGCGAAATACAGAAAACCTCTGTGTGATTCATCCTTTGGATGAGGTGATCGTGGTGACCAAAATCAGGTATTCGGAAGAGATTCGGTCTCACGAAGAGTTAAAGACCCCGGATAGCATAAGTATTACCAAGAAGGAGTTGGACGTGGGGTTGGCCCTGATCAAACAATATACTTCGGATTTTAGTATTGAAAGCTTCAAAGATGAATATTCTAAAGAACTGATGAAGATCATCAAAGCCAAGGCAAAAGGTAAGCGTGCTACTGTGAAGAAGCTGAAACCAAGAGAAGAGACTTCAGATGATTTATATGGACAGCTAATGCAAAGCCTGGGTGGGCGCAAAAGGGCCTAATATGTCTTGCCGGCGAGAATGCCCTCTATTTTGTCCAGTAACTCATCTATATCAAAGGGCTTGGCTAAAAAGCCTTCGGGCTTAATGGTGCCTTGCTGAAAATTTTGTGCGGTATACCTGGCAGAGATCATCAATACAGGAATGTGTTGGGTATCCTGATTCGATCTTAATTGTTCAAGTAATTCTCTCCCGTCGCCATCCGGAAGCATGATGTCCATAATAATAAGATGTGGTCTATGTTTGTCAACATGCATTAATAAGTCCGCGCTTCTATTTAAGCCGGTGACCTTATAAGCCTCGCTTTGCAAAATTAAGGTGATTACATCCAAAATGGCATGATTATCCTCAATGACTAGAATATTTTTGAAAATTTCTGAGCGGGTTGTCAAGATTGTACAATTTATTTAATGCAAATATATTCATTAGCTGCTTTGTTTATGCATAAACAATAAATTATAAACAAAAATTATTTGTATGTGATATTTATAGACGCATCATAAATAGGTAATAGAAGCTAACGATGGTTTTGAAGAGTAAATTTTGAATTTAGGTGGATTGAGGGAATTCCAATATATTTACGGAATATTAATTGTACCCTCTTTATGCAAAGAATTCATAAGCGTTCAAAACGTAGTTTATTGATTGGCTTTGGCTTTTCGCTGGCAATTCTGATTATTAGTTCTGTATTGTCCTATTTTAGTATTAAGCAGCTGATCGACAGTCAACAATCAATTGAACATACAGTCGAAGTAAAAGAAGGTCTGGAAACTCTTTTATCCCGGATGAAAGATGCCGAAACTGGTCAGAGAGGATATCTTTTGACTGGTGACGAAAGTTTTCTGGAGCCTTTTAAAGGTGCAAGGAATGATGTTACAGACTTGTTTATCAGCGTTCAGATTCTCACAGGAAACAATGAGTTACAGCAATCTGAGTTTCCAAAATTGCAACAGCTGATCAATGATAAATTTGTCATTATGAACCAAACAATAGCTGATCGGAGAAGAGAGATACTCCCTTCTGCAAGTGTTTTGCTAAGAGGAAAAGCTATTATGGACTCTTTGAGGGGTAAAGTTAATGTTATGGTTCAGACTGAACAAGCATTGATGGTTGGACGAAATGCCAGAATGGACAGGTTTGCCCGCTTGACACCTATTGCTATCAGCATTGCTGCCTTGATTTCAATGATCATTACAATTGTATTTTACAATCGTGTAACTCGGGATGCCAAAATTAGTATGGATCTGCAAAGAGAATTACAGGAAAAGAAGGAAAGAACGTCCCGGCAGATTGATACAATTGGTGATGTTGCAAGGAAAATTTCAGAAGGAAAATATAGAACCAGAATAGAAGACAGCGATATGGAGTAATCTGTAAGGCCGGGCTTTTTCATTTGAAGGCAATATTTCCGTATGTTTGTTTGCAATAATACAATATATGAAAGTAGCTTTAATTACTGGTGTAACTGGACAAGATGGTGCCTACCTGACTGAGTTCTTATTAAAAAAGGGATATTTTGTACATGGAATCAAACGCCGTTCATCGTCATTTAATACTGAAAGAATAGATCATTTATATCAGGATCAACACGAAAAGGGCATTAATTTTAAATTGCATTATGGAGATTTGACAGACTCGACTAATTTGATTAGGATCATCCAGGAAACCCAACCCGATGAGATTTATAATCTGGCAGCTATGAGCCATGTTAAAGTGAGTTTTGATACCCCGGAATATACTGCGAATGCAGATGGCATCGGAACACTTCGATTGCTGGAAGCTATTCGACTTTTGGGACTGAACAAGAAGACTAAATTATACCAGGCTTCAACATCGGAGCTCTATGGTTTGGTACAGGCAGTACCTCAAAGTGAAACTACTCCTTTCTATCCACGTTCTCCTTATGCTGTAGCTAAGATTTATGGGTATTGGATTACGGTCAATTACCGGGAGGCTTATGATATGTTTGCTTGCAACGGGATTTTGTTCAATCATGAGAGCCCCGTTCGCGGAGAAACATTTGTCACCCGGAAAATTACCAGGGCCGCATGTAAGATAGCTTTAGGTCTGCAAAATTGCCTTTTTCTGGGCAACCTTTCTGCTCAAAGAGACTGGGGGCATGCCAAAGATTATGTTGAGGCCATGTACCTGATCCTTCAACAAGAGAAACCAGAAGACTATGTAATTGCTACAGGTGTAACTACTACGGTAAGGGATTTTGTGAAAATGAGTTTTGCAGAGCTAGGTATTGAGATTGAATTTAGCGGGAAAGATGAATATGAACGCGGGGTGGTTATTGATATAGACCAGGAAAAAGTTTTGGAATTGGGTTTAAATGAAGAAAATCTTAAACCGGGTACAATTGTTGTGCAGGTTGACGAAAAATATTTCCGTCCTACAGAGGTCGATTTACTGCTGGGTGATCCGACTAAAGCAAAAACACAATTAGGATGGAAGCCTAAGTACGATTTACCTGCATTGGTAAAGGATATGGTGCAATCGGATTTGCACTTGATGAAAAAAGATGAATACCTGAAACAAGGAGGCTTTAAAACCCTCAACTATTTTGAATAAATTACACAGTTGATCCCTAACTATGAAATTCAAAAAGGCAATAGCAACATTTATTATTTTTGTTGCTGTTTTACTAGTGCAGAGCGCCTCTGCGCAAACTAATTATGCAGATGTCAAAGTCGATGATCTAACAGACGCTCAGATTCGGCAATTGATGCAAAGAGCAGAATCTATCGGCTATAACGATGCTCAACTGGAACAGATGGCTGCGGCGCAGGGTTTGAGCCAGGTAGAAATTCAGAAACTTCGCCTTCGGGTCGAAAAAATACGTAAGCAAGAGGGCTCGGGGCCTATGAACTCAAGTAGTTCTTCCCAGGAAAGCAAAAATACGGGCGATCCTAATAGCAAAAATGTATCAGATCAGGATTATAGGCGCAACTATGATACTGCTAACCTCAGACGAGATACAGCTAAAAATAATCGTAATCAAAATTCTAAACAGCAAGGTAACAATGAAAACCTAAGCGCTGAACAGATTCGTAAAATGGAGATACAAGGGATCTTCGAAGGCTTAAAGCCTAAAATATTTGGAGAAGATTTGTTTAGGAATGGAGATTTAACCTTTGAGCCAAACCTAAGAATGGCTACCCCAAAAAATTATATTGTTGGTCCGGATGACGAGCTGCTGGTCGATATAAACGGTGACAATGAAGCGAATTACCGGCTGAAAGTAAGTCCTGAAGGAACAATCAGAATACAATATGTAGGATTGGTATCTGTAGGCGGACTTACTATTGAACAGGCCACCACCAAGATCAGGTCAGTCATGGCAGGTACCTATCCCGGACTCAAGTCTGGGCGTACTAATGTCGCCATCAACCTGGGCAATATTAGGAGTATAAAGGTCACGGTAATTGGTGAAGTTGTAAAGCCGGGATCTTATACCGTTCCATCATTGTTTACTGTGTTTAACTTGCTTTATCAATCAGGTGGTCCGAATCAGAACGGCTCTCTTCGTTCTATACAGGTTATAAGAAACAATAAGATAGTATCTACTGTAGATGTCTATGATTTCCTGTTAAATGGCATTCAGAAAAGCAATATTCGGCTGCAGGATCAGGATGTAATCAATGTACCTGTTTATCAAAATCGTGTAGAGATTAGTGGGGAGATTAAACGTCCCGCCTTTTATGAAGTGTTATCTAAGGAAACATTTAGCGATGTGCTTCGTTTTGCGGGCGGCTTCAGCAACCGTGCTTATACCGCGAAAGTAAAGATTCTGCAAAACACAAATAAGGAAAGAAGAATTACCGATGTAGCTTCTGAGTCTTTCGGGAATTATAACGCGGGTAATGGAGATAAGTTTGTGGTGGAGAGTATTTTGGAACGTTTTGAAAATAGAGTTGAAATCATTGGTTCGGTATTCCGCCCGGGCCAGTATGAATTAGAAAATGGATTAACCTTGAAAGGATTGATTTTAAAGGCAGATGGGCTTACGGAAGATGCTTTCCTCAATAGAGGATATATTTCCAGACTCAATGCAGATAATAGCCTGGCATTGTTGTCCTTCGATGTTGCGAAGATTTTGAACGGTTCTGCTGCAGATGTAACTCTTAGAAGGGAAGATAAAGTCACAATTTCTTCTATTTTCGATCTCAGAGAAGAATATGAAGTAAGCATTCAGGGTGAAGTGAGGGCGCCGGGAACTTTTGAATATGCAGAAAAGATGACGTTGGAAGCATTGATTCAAATGGCGGGTGGCTTTAAAGAGGGCGCTACACCTAATCGTATTGAGATTTCCAGAAGGATTAAAAATAGCGATGTGAGATCAGAATCTGCACGTACAGCTGAGGTGTTTACGGTTAACGTAGATCAGAATTTGAAACTCCAGGAAAAAGGATTTGTATTGAATCCATTTGATATTGTATCTATCCGCAGTTCTGAAGGTTACCAGGTACAGCGGCAGATTAAAATCGAGGGAGAAGTGCTTTTTCCCGGGACGTATACGATCTCCAGGAAGGATGAACGTATTTCTGATATCATAAAAAGAGCAGGCGGCCTCACACCGTTGGCCTATGCTGAAGGCGCATCCTTAAAACGTCCCGGACGTGTCGATCTAAAAAACCCAGATAGCCTGGCTAAAAAAGAAGAAGAGCGGTATAAATTGCTAAACTTACGTCGTTTACAACAGGATGGTGCTAAAGATACGAGTACTGTTGATAAAGAAATTGAGATTCTGCGCAGTGATCTTGTAGGTATTAGTCTCGACAGAATTTTGCAAAAGCCAATGTCCCATTATGATTTGATCCTGGAAGACGGTGATGTGATCAAGGTACCGAAAGAATTGCAGACAGTAAGAGTAACAGGAGAGGTTTTAAAACCAAATAGTATTATTTTTACTAAGGGAAAGAGTTTCAGGAACTATATCGACGGTTCAGGTGGGTTTACTTATAATGCGTATAAAAAAGGCTCTTATGTGGTGTATTCTAATGGTTCTGTTGCTGCGGCGAGGAAAATTTTATTCTTTAAAAATTATCCAAAAGTAAAGCCAGGTGCTGAAATCTTTGTTCCTAAAAGAGCAGAAAGAGAGAGAATGAGTACTCAGGCATGGATCGGAATTTCTACTGCTGTTGCTTCGTTGGCAGCAATCGTGTTAACTTTATTTAGGTAATCGATGAATCCTGAAAACACTAAAACAAAAGAAATTAGCCTTAAAGAGCTTGTGATAATGATTAAGACCTGGTGCTACTTTATTGTTTTGCATTGGAAGATTCTTGTGTTAATGGGACTTTTTGGCGCACTTATCGGTTTTCTGGTTACGTACATTAGAAAGCCCTATTACACTGCGACTACAACTTTTGTTATAGAAGAAAATGGAGGGGGTATAGGTGGGGCATTGGGGCAATATGCAGGTCTTGCTTCCATGGCTGGAATAGATCTTGGAGGGGGTGGTAATAATCTCTTTCAGGGCGATAACATCCTTGAGTTATATAAATCTAGAAGCATGTTAAGAAAAACCCTGCTTAGCCCTTTTAATACGAATGGCAATAGTGATCTTTTAATTAACCGCTATGTCCAATTTAATAAATTAAGGGAAAAGTGGGAAAGCGAAAAAGGTCTGGAGAGTATTAATTTCGACGTCAACCCAGAGAAGTACACAGTAAAGCATGATAGTCTCATCAACCGTATCATTAAAAATATTACTGAGAATGCTTTAACAGTTGGTAAACAAGATAAGAAACTGAGTATCATTAATGTGAGTTATAAATCTAAGGATGAGTTTTTTGCTAAGAGATTTGTAGAGACTCTTGTTGATAATGTTAATGAATTTTATAGAGCAACTAAAACTAAAAAGTCAACAGAGAATGTAGCTGTTTTACAAAAGCAAACAGATTCAGTAAGGCGCGCATTGAATTCGGCGATATCTGGAGTGGCCATATCTGCGGATGTAAACCCCAATGCGAATCCCGCTCGTCAGGTCTTAAAGGTTCCGGGACAAAGACGTACGGTTGATGTGCAGGCTAGCTCTGCAGTTCTTGAGGAATTGATCAAGCATTTGGAAATTTCTAAGTTAACTATGCGTAATGATGAACCCCTAATTCAAATTATAGATAGGCCCATATTACCTCTTGATAATGATAGAATAGGTTTATTGAAAGGAATGGTTCTTGGCGGCTTTATTTTTGGCTTTTTGTCCGTGATCTTTTTGACATTCAAATATCTTATTGATGATTAAGATAATAAAAGGGTTAATAATCAATTCCTTTTATTTGTACCTCATACAGGGGCTTAATTATCTTTTACCTTTACTTGTCCTTCCTTACTTATTAAAGGTTTTGAGCCCTGAATCTTTTGGTGTCTTTGCCTATTCCCAGGCATTTGTGCAGTTTCTAATACTTATTGTTGATTTTGGTTTCAATCTAACAATTACAAAAAAGATTTCTTCATTGTCAGAAGACTCACCAGAAGTTGTAAATATTTATTGGTTGATCTCTTTTATTAAGTTCTGCTTTTTTGTCGGCCTTTCGCTGCTTGTCTTGCTTATATTTTACTTTGTTCCCTCCATGGAGATTTATCGTACAGCCGTACTCTGGTCCCTAATTACGCTTGCTGGAACAGTATTATTCCCCGTCTGGCTTTATCAGGGGTTGAATAAGATGAAAATGATGAGTATTATTAATGCAGGGTCTAAATTGCTTACATTTCCTTTTATTTTTATTCTGGTTAAAGAGAAATCAGATTATTTGCCCGCGGTCATCATTCACTCTGGATCTTATTTATTAGCAGGAATAATTGCGGGCACTTTAATCTGGAATCAGAAACGATATCGTATTATACCCGTTAAAGATCTTAACTTTAGAAATGCTATGGCCCAGATTAGGTATTCATGGCCGATATTTCTATCTAATTCTGCTATAAGCTTGTATACCAGTAGCCTCACTCTTATGCTCGGTTTTTATGGTACTGCAACTCAGGTTGGCTTATTAGGTGCAATTGAAAGAATTATTCGCGTACTCTGTTTTGGTGTTTACCTGCCGATCAATCAAGCAGCCTTTCCCACACTGGCCCGTTTGGCTGCAATTGATTTCCTGTCCGCAAGACGTCTTTTTAGGATAATATTCTATTCAATCTTAGGAGGAATGTCTATGGTATATTTGGTTTTCATTTTAATGGATTCATATGTCATTCATTATTTTTTAAATGAGTATGCCAATATAGAAAAGTTGCTTCGTATATCCATTTTTACTATACTGCCAATAGCATTAGGTGCTGTGTGTGGTCAATTGGGATTAGTGGCACTTGGTGATAACAATCATAAAAACATTTTTTCTAAGATATACCTGATCGTGGGTTTAGTCTCATTGCCTATCAGTTTTTTATCAATAAGGTATTTCCTTGTAGAAGGGGCTGTTTTTAGTATGATGCTAACTGAAGGTGTCATATTTGTCGCTATGTTTGCCTTTGTTAAAAAATATAGATTTCTATGATATGGTTGTCGTTTATAGTTTTGCTTTTATTGGGTAGTCAATCCACAATTGCCTATATCAAAACAAAGACCGCTTTCTCTCCACTTCTGATGGTTCCCGCATTGTGGTTTATTTTGATTAGCCTATATTATTTGCTACCTCATGATCTTTTCCCACTTAAACAACAGTTTCTGATCTCGATAACCTTATGGACAACAAGTTTTTTTGTTGGGGCCCTGTTAGTTGATTCTGGCCCATCTGATTTGATTAGATTAGGTTATAACAACGCTTCAAAAAAAGTCAGGTATATTTTGTTTTTTCTGACTTGTCTGACTTCTCCTATTGCTTGTTATCTACTTTACAGAGAAGCCTCCGAAGGGCCTACAGGCAGTTTTTTTGTCAATTTGAGAATTATTAATATAGGAGAAGGTGATGAGGGGTTTTCGCTTGGTATATTTGCGTATGCTTTTAATTTGGCTTTAATCAGTTTACTTATCGAGCTTGTCGAAGCTACAGAAGAGAAAATTCTCAATTTTAAGACTGCTTTGTTAATTCTGATCAACTTGATGTTAGCATTTTTTACCGTAGGTCGTCTTTTTTTTTTAAATCTCATTATTTCGATTGTAGTTATCTTAGTTTTTAAGAATAGAATAAAAAAGAAGCACTTCATTATTTTTGGAGTAGTGATCCTAGGGCTTTTTTTTATGATTACAATGCTGAGAAACTCTGATGATTCAATAGCAGTAAATGAATTGGTTTTTGATACGTTAAAGGTTTATACAATGTCTCCAATGCCGGCATTTGACACCTTACAGCAAGATCATTCCGGTTGGTTTGGCCCCAATGTCTTTCGGTTTTATTACGCTTTGATCAATAGTTTTGGATTTGATGTTCCAGTTAGAAAGACTATTTACGAATATGCTGAAGTCCCTTATTTGACAAATGTATATTCCGTTATGTATATCTTTTTTGTAGATTTCGGTTATAAGGGAGTTGCATTTGGAGGTTTTTTATTCGGGCTTTTTTATCAGTTTTTATATAAACTCAGCTTAGCTGGAAACAAGCCGATGCTGATATTCTTTGCTATTTTGGTACCTACTTTGCTAACCCAGTTTACTGGAGAATTTCTGCTTACTAATTTTTCAAATACATTACAGTTTTTAATAATTATATTTATTCCATATGTCTTCTATAAAAGAGCATAGAGTCGACATTTTGATGGCGACATATAATGGCGGATTGTATATTAAAGATCAACTGGAATCTATTTTAAATCAGAATTACAAGGGCTGGAGGTTACTTATCCATGATGATGGGTCCACTGATACTACATTAGCTGTGATTATGGAATTCGAATATCGTGATTCAAGAGTCAAACTTATTGATGATAGACATCAATTTAAAAATGCTTCAGCTAATTTTCTCCACCTTTTAAGGTGTACCTCTGCCCCATTTATAATCTTTTGCGATCAGGATGATATTTGGTTGCCAAATAAATTGGAAATTCTAGTAAAGGCTATGACAACATCAACTTCACCATTAGCAGTCTATTGTAATGCATTTAGCTGGAAAAATAATAAGATTATCAACTCGTCCGTGATCAAATATCATAGAAATAGCTTACAAAACACTTTGTTTTTAAACAGCGGTGTACAGGGTGCTTCAATGATGTTTAATCAATCACTCTTGAAAATAATAATGAATCGCCTTCCAGATTATGTTTTTATGCATGATCATTTACTTACACTCGCAGCAGTGACGTTTGGCGAATTACAGTATATCGATAAACCATTAATGTACTATCGGCAACATGATCAAAATGTAACGGGAAATATGGAGGAAAGAAAGCTAATGCGACTGGCTAATTTTCTTTTTAAGGGAGAGTCTGTAATTGAAAGGCGCCATTTTAGGGCGGTCGAAAGCTTCTATAGTAGTTATAGAAACCTAATCGATATGGATAAAGACAAAAGGGTTTTGTTTGAAGCATATTTTAGTTATGCAAAATCTAATATGATAAAGCGTTTGTCAATTATTTTGAAGCATAATTTTAGAATTGGTAACAGTAAATTGATCTTAATCGTTAAGACAATTCTAAGAAAGTCGATAAATAAAAGCTACAATAATGAATGAGATAACAATATTTACACCGACGTTTAATCGCGCGTATATCTTAAAGGATGCTTATAATAGCCTTTTGTCTCAAAGCGAAAAAAAGTTTATTTGGATTATTATTGACGACGGTTCGTCAGATGGTACAAATCAACTGGTATCAGAATGGCTTCTTGAAGGGCGGCTGAATATAGTTTATCAGTGGAAACCCAATGGAGGAATGCATACTGCGCACAATGTGGCTCTGGATTTAATAGAAACAGAATTATGTTTCTGTTTGGATTCTGATGATCAATTAAAGCCAAATGCTATTGAAATCATATTAAAGCACTGGAAATCATTACCAAATAAAGAATCTACAGCGGGAATCGTGATGCATGAAAATTATATAACGTCTGGCGAGAGAATTGGGTCAGCTTTTCCCATTGGAATTACAAAAGCCACATTCAAAGATTTATACTATCGTTATGGGGTTAAGGGAGATAAGTTGCTCATTTACAGGGCTAAATTATTAAAGGAGAATGTCTATCCTGTCTTTAATACTGAAAACTTTGTCCCGCTTGATTATAAATATCTTTTAATCGATCAACCACTGTCAATACTCGAAGACTCGATTTATCAAAAGGAATATCTGACAGAAGGATACAGTAAAAACATAGTAAAAATATATGCTAAGAATCCGGTAGGATTTGCATTTTATCATGCTTTTAGGATGAAAAAAGTAGATAGCTTATTTACAAAAATTAAATCTTCCATCCATTTAACTGCCTGCTTACTGCTTAGCAAGCAAAACCAGGTTTTTAGCCGCTCTCCGATGAAGATACTTACTTTATTTACTTTGCCGCTGGGTTTACTGCGCTTTTACCAATTGATAAAGGAAAAGAAATCTTTGGCATTTAAAAATTATGATGAAAATACTACATGTGATAAATAGCTTGCAAGGAGGGGGCGCGGAGAAATTCATTTCCCAGTTGTTGCCACTTCTAAACACAGATGACTTTAAGTGTGATCTTTTGGTCCTTCAAAGTAACAATGCTGTTTTTCAAGAGGAATTAGAGAGAGAAGGTATCAATGTGAGGTTTAGTAAGGGCTCTGTAAATATTTACTCTCCATTATATATTTTTAGTTTAATGAAGTATTTGAAAGGATATGATATTATTCATGTTCATCTCTTTCCGTCTCAATATTGGGTTTCTCTCGCCAACTTGTTGTCCTTCAATAAAGCAAAGATTGTTACCACTGAGCACAGTACAAGTAATAAAAGAATAAATACATCAATATATCGACCGATTGAGAAGTTTATATATTCCAGGTACTCAAAGATTATTTCTATATCACAGGCAACTCAGAACACACTGTTAAAGTGGTTGGGAAATAAAAATAACGATAAGTTTCAAGTTATAGAAAACGGAACAAATCTTCAGGTATTGCAAGGCGCTATGCCACATTCTATACAGGATATCCATCCTGAAATCCTGGCTACTGATAAGTTATTGATTATGGTGGCTCGTTTTGATGAAGCTAAGGACCATGAGACGGTGTTAAAGGCAATAATCCAATTACCTCCAAATTTTAAGTTGCTTCTCGTAGGAATAGGTCCACTATTAGAAAAGCATCAAAAGTATGTATTAGAAAATCAGCTACAAAAGCAAGTAATTTTCTTAGGGTACCGTAAAGATGTAGCGAATTTGCTCAGATCATCATATATATCTATAGTTTCTTCACGTTGGGAGGGGTTTGGATTGGTTGCTATTGAGGCTATGGCTTTAGGCATTCCAGTAATTGCTAGCAATGTTCCAGGTTTATTTGATGTAGTTGACGGAGCGGGCTTGATTTTTGAGACCGGAAACCATAAGTCTCTCATAGAAATGATTCAAATTGTAGATAAGGATGCTGATAAACGTGTTAAAATGATTGAAGAGCAATATAAGAGGGCCTCAAAGTATAATATTAAGACTACTGCTGACAAACATATCAAGCTATACAAATCATTAATGATTAATAATGAATGATAAAAAAAAAATACTCTTAATTGGAAACACCGCCTGGAGCATGTATAATTTTCGGATTGGAGTGGCAAAAGCATTAAGAGTAGCTGGATTTGAGGTGCTTATTGCCGCCCCTTATGATCATACTGTAGCTTTAATCCGCGCAGAAGGATTCCATCATATTGACATTAAAATTGATAATAAAGGCATCTCTCCAAAAAAGGACATCATGCTTTTGATAGATCTGTACGTCTTGTATAAGAAATTCAAACCCGCTTTGATTATTCATTATACTATAAAACCTAATGTATATGGAGGACTTGCAGCAAAATTAGCCAACATTAAAACAATATCATTCGTAACTGGATTAGGGTCTATGTTTATCAAACAAACTGCGATTACAAACTTGATAAAACTCATGTACCGTATATCTTTTTCTTTTAGTCAAAGAGTTTGGTTTCTAAATCATGAGGATTATATTTTTTTTACTAAACGCAAAATTGTATCAGATAAAAAAGCAGAAATCCTTCCAGGTGAAGGAATTGATACAAATTCATTTTCTCTTATCAGACAATCTTCAGAAAATCCTTTCAAACCTCAAGATCGTAACGCTTTTAGATTTTTGTTCCTGGGAAGAATTCTAAAAGATAAGGGTATTCTGGAGTTGATAGCTGCAATTAGGTTGGTCAAACATAAATATCCTCATATTGAATGTCAGGTACTAGGTTTCATCGATGCTTTGAACCCTTCGGCAATTTCTGAAGCTCAGTTACGGGAATGGATTAATGAGGGTTTGGTTGTTTATCTAGGCCAATCCAATGATGTTAAACCTTATATTGCCGAAGCAGATTGTATTGTATTACCCTCCTACAGAGAAGGCATCTCCCGTACTTTATTGGAAGCAGCAAGCATGGAAAAGCCTATTATTACGACCGATGTTACCGGATGCAGGGATGTCGTAGACGATGGATTCACAGGATTCCTATGCCGTGTAAAAGACCACAATGACCTGGCTGAGAAAATGATAAAAATGCTCCATCTCAGTTTCGAACAAAGAATACTTATGGGTAAGAATGCCCGCAAAAAAGTTATAAAGCAATTTGATGAGAAACTCATCATAGCGAAGTACTTAAGTACCGTCCAACAACTTATATAGCCTATTGGCTTAATTATTGTAGTAAACAAATACCCTATTGAAAACAACTACATGTTATTATTATTTACCTTTCTGTCCAGCCTGTTAATGGTTTCATTATCAATTCCATCGATAATAAATCTGGCTTTTAAAAAAAGATTGTTTGACAATCCGAATGAACAGCGAAAAGTACATAAACGTATAATTCCAAACTTTGGCGGGATAGCTATATTTACCGGATTTTTATTTTCCTCTTGTCTTTTTATCCCTTCAGAAATATTGCCGGAGGCTAATCTTTTAATGGCCGGTGGGCTCGTGCTCTTTATGATCGGGTTAAACGATGATATTGTAGATCTGGGTCCAAGGATTAAATTTGCTGCTCAGGCAGGTAGCGCATTTATTATTGCCTATGTAGCAGATATAAGGATTAGTAACCTGCACGGTTTTCTAGGTTATGGGGAATTGGAATATTACAGCAGTATTGTGTTTACAATGGTTGTAATTGTAGGCATTGTCAATGCTTTTAACTTAATTGATGGCATCGATGGGTTGGCGGCTTCCTTAGGAATTCTTTTAAGTGTGCTTTATTCCTATTTTTTTTGGCAAACGGGACAGACGGGTTGGGCGTGTCTATCGATTGCGCTTACAGGTTCCTTGCTGGGGTTCCTGATATTTAACGTAACGCCTGCCCGGATCTTTATGGGAGATTCTGGATCGCTTCTGCTTGGGTTTGTTGCAGTTGTCCTGAGTATTAAATTTATAGATATTTCTGCTTCGGAGCAAGTTAGATTTGGTTTGATATCGATCAATTCTACATTAGGACTGGTTGTTGCTATTTTGATCATCCCTATCTTTGACACCTTGCGGGTATTTATTTTAAGGATATTACGAAATAGATCACCCTTTAAAGCAGACAATAATCATTTACATCACCGTCTGTTATTTATTGGGTTCAGCCATATGCAATCTACACTAATTTTGGTAATTGTCAATATTCTGTTTATCTTGATGGCGGTTTCTCTGCAGGATTTAAACGATACGCAATTGATAAGTACATTAATATTAACGATAATGATTGTAAACGGGTTATTATCTTTGTATATCAGTTCTTATAAAAGAAATTTGTTTTCCAGGGTTCGTGCTGGAGAGAGACCAACTGTGAATGAAAAATCATTCGCAGATGAAGTACTCGAACAAATATCTGAAAATTAATGAATCTTATTAAAAAGGCAGGCTTCCTGCTCTCTCTCTCCATTTTAGGTGTCACAGTACAGGCGCAAACACCAAATCAACAAATTCCGCTCTCTTATCAACTGTATCAGAAGTTAAATAAGTCTGTCTATGATGTGAATACCAGACATCACAGTTCTATAAAAGGTTATTTTGCAGATGATCTGTTGCTGACCAGAAGGTTTGATAGCCTGATGAATGTTGGTGTAGACTCTCTAGGCAATAGAAGCTGGGTCCGTCGTAAACTGACACAAGAACATTTGCTTAATTTTAAATCAGAAGATTATGAGTTATATGCTGATTTTCTTCCGGATATGTTATTGGGGGTGGAAACTGGAAATTCAACTGATACATGGCAAAATACCAGGGGCTTTCAAGTAGGTGGTAAAGTAGGCGAAAAATTTTCCTTCTATACCAGCGGTTACGAAAACCAGGCCAGGTTTGCCAACTACTATAGTAATTTTATAGATAGCAACCTTGTTGTCCCAGGACAAGGCGGTGGAGAAAGATTATACGGAACAACCAAAGACTGGGCATATGTAACTGCTTTAATATCATATAGTCCAAATAAATATTTGAACCTTGCACTGGGACATGATAAAAACTTTATTGGAGATGGGTACCGTTCTATGTTGCTTTCTGATAATGCGGCAAATTATTCCTTTTTACGATTGAGAGCCAGTTTAGGCAATGTACAGTATCAAACCATATTTGCCTATATGATGGATCCCGGAGCTCCTAGATTAACCGAGGATCGACGTTTAGGTTCACGGGCCAAATGGAACGCCATGCATTATCTGGATTGGAATATTACCAATCGTTTTTCCGCCGGTTTTTTCCAGGCTGTGACTTGGTCCGATGCCGAAGTGGAAGGAAAGCGCGGATTTGATCTGAATTATGCACATCCTTTTGTCTTTCTAAGACCATTAGAAAGTGCACATATTCAATCTCCGGACAAAATGAGATTGGGTATCAATCTAAAATATGAGGTTTTGAGTAATACTACCCTATATGGGCAGTTTATGCTGGATGAATTTACCTCTAAAGAATTTTTTAAGGGGAATGGCTTTTGGGGCAACAAATGGGCAATGCAGGCCGGACTTAGAGGCTCCGATTTGTTAAAGGTTAAAAGACTTAATTACCTGGTCGAATTCAATACAGCCCGTCCTTATACTTATGCTCATTTCAATAGATTGTCTAATTATTCAAACTACAATCAAGCCCTGGCCCATCCGCTTGGTGCAAATTTCAGAGAAGGATTGGCGATCTTAAATTATTCATACAAGAGGTTTGACATTCAAGCACAGGCGATGTATGCCCAATATGGGATTGATCTTTTTGATGAAGAGAACTATGGAAAGGATATCTTTAAAAGCTACGATTCTGGCCGCCCAGACAATTATGGAAATAAAATAGGGCAGGGTACGGGCTCTAAATTATTGTATGGTGATCTTAAGGTCTCCTATATGTTAAACCCTAAATACAACCTTAGAATAGAGGCCAGCACAATTTATAGACAAGAAACATTGGCGTATGGTTATCAGTACAATGCCAATTGGTTTCAATTTGGTTTAAGAAGCAGCTTCCGAAATATCTATACTGACTTTTAACTAAAGATAAAGTCATACCCGCTCCATCAGGTGTACTGGATTTTCAGGTTTAATAGTTTTTGAACGGCCTTATTAAAAAACTGTACCTGCTCGGTATTCCACATGGATAATGAGGGTTCTGCTTTTGCTATGAAGGCCTTGTAATAGTTCACGCCGTTCTGAAGCTGATTGTAAAACCTGGTGAGTGAATTTCTTTTCTTCAAATCGTCCTGTAGGGTCTCAAATTCCTTTTTAAGGTAATCTATGTACAACCCCAGCTCCTTGACAAATAAGTTAGGCCGCTGTACATCTACCAACAGATCGCAACGCTCATAAATATGATCTATCATTTCTTTGAGACTGTATTTTTTAGAAAAGTAAGCCAGGTTTGGACCCGGACAGATACTTACAGCTTTATTTTCACGTGGTTTTAAGATATCATTTGCAAGATAAGCAGATGCGCAGAGGCCTTCACACAGGCATACTTTCTCCGTAACGACATCTATTTGTTTAGTACGTTCGGTCTCCTCCATATCAAGCGACTGCAATTGTTTTATCTTCAAATGCTGATATTTCCTGGAGGCTGTGCAAATCGGCTGTTCTGTAAACTCGGTATTGCTGCACAAGAATTTTTTGGTGCAGGGACTCCCTGGTTTTCCACTGGCAATCCTTTCCAAGCGCTGTATCTCTGATGTACTTTTTGCAAAGTTGTTAAACGGTACACCCAATGGAGAAGCTTGACTTAAGTAAAAATCGCTTTCTGTCGATGCTGCCAGGTCTTTTAAAGTGTTTGCATCCACATTGGTAGCTTCAGGCACCAGCAGGAAAGGGCTTCCCCAACCTGCAGAATCCAATTGGAAATGTTGGATCAAAAACCGATGCTCCTCTGCAGTGCCAATTCCGCCCTGTACGGTAATCCTTTGTGCCGGCCTGTAAGCAGATGACTCAATGTTTTTTGAAATAATTGCCTCAGCATACAACTGTTGAAGTTCATCATACAGAACCGCGCGCTTCTCTTTAAATTCTTCCAGGATAGGGCCAAGTAAAAACCCTTCGGTAGCGAAAGCATGTCCGCCGCAGTTTAGTCCTGACTCAATTCTGAATTCTGAAACCCAAAGTCCCTTTTTTGCCAATACCTTCGCCTGGATCAAGGCAGATCGGTAATCACTGACCTTAAGAATGATTTTTTTAGCAAAAGTACCTTCTGAAGAAGGTAAAAAATCATATATTTTTTCCATGTAAGAGAACAACCTTGGATTAAGGCCAGCAGAAATAATGACCGATGACCGTAGCGTACTATTCGCAAAGCCACGTACCGCTGCCAATGCATCGGTACTTTCATCTCCCAGATATTGTCCTTGATAGAAATTGGCCTTATCTACCTTCGACATAATATTTACATCAATGCTCCCGGCCTTAATTTGTCTTTTCAATTCTTTTTGACAGAAAAGCTTTTCAATACTGTCAGGCATTTGCTGCATCTCCCTGTATTTCGCTTTCAGAACACTATGCTCCGGTAGCAATTCAAAATAGGTACACAGATCATTGCCCTTCTCTTCAAAACTCAATTCTTTTAACGCAGTGATTTGTTTACTCACTAAATGGTTGAGCAGGTTTAAGTACGCCGTTATTCTTCTTGCCCTGCTATCGGTTTCCGCCTTGCTGATAAATTCGTAAGGCTCCCCGTTTTTTTCCGCATGATGCTTTCTCATTCTTTCGGTCAGTTCATCGTCTACAATCGACACCACAGAGGAAATCCCATATCGGGCTACCTTTAATGGTGTATCTATGGAATAACCTAGTCCTAAAACAGGAATGTGAAAAGTATGCTGCATAAAAAGAGTTTTTATTCCACAAAGAAGCTTATATTAACCCTTGGAAAACATGACCACGGTCACTATTTCACGTGATTTCTATTATGTCAATGTGATCATGGGTGACTACATTTGTATAAAGCTTTAAAATGAATATGGAAAGCGCTAAACTCCTTCAGGCGATCATAGAAACTGCGATCGATGGGATTATTACTATCGACAACAGGGGCAGAGTGGAAAGCCTCAACCCTGCGGCTTTAAAATTATTTGGATATACCCTGGAAGAGGTTATAGGACATAACATCTCCATGCTGATGCCCGAACCCGATAAAAGCGGCCATGATGGTTATCTTACCCGCTACCAGCAGACCCATGAAAAAAGAATTATAGGCAAAGGCAGAGAGGTAAGAGGGCTGCGCAAAGATGGCACTACTTTTCCATTCCGGCTGGCTGTTAGCGAAGTGCAGTATGACGACCGGATCATATATACCGGTTTTATCCATGATCTTTCCAGGGAAAAAGAGGCTGAACTGCGCTTAAAAGAATATGCGTCTGAGCTCGAATCCCTTGTTGAGGAGCGTACAAAATCCTTAAAGAAAATGGTGAACGCCCTGAGCGAAGCTAAAGAAGAAGTCAGTCTATCCCTTGAAAAGGAAAAGGAGCTCAATCAGATGAAGAGCCGTTTTGTATCGATGGCTTCGCATGAGTTCCGCACACCTCTAAGCTCCGTGCAGCTATCTTCAGTTCTTATTGAAAAGTATGCCGCGCCGTTCGACAACGAACATATTAAAAAACATGTAGGAAAGATCAAGAATGCAGTCGGTAATCTCACGACTATCTTGAATGATTTTCTGTCCCTTGAACGCCTGGAAGCCGGCAATGTAGAACCTACTTTTGTCGCTTTCAATTTGGTTAAACTTGCGGAGGAACTTACTGAGGAGATGCAGTTGATCGCAAAGGAGGATCAAAACATTATCTATCAGCATACAGGACTGGAAAGCACAGTCCGTCTGGACCAGAATTTATTGAGAAACTGCATGATCAACTTGATCTCCAATGCCATAAAATACTCAGGAGAGCATACTTTTATAGAATTTAATACCGAAGTGACCGATACCCAATGCATAGTCACTATAAAGGATAATGGTATTGGTATCCCCGAATCGGATCAGAAGAACCTTTTTCAGCCTTTTTTCAGGGCACACAATACCGGAAATATCCCAGGTACAGGATTGGGGTTAAATATTGTATTGAGGTATGCCAACCTCATGCAGGGAGAATTACAGTTCGAAAGCAAGTTAAACCAGGGTGCGACATTTACGCTTTCCTTTAATAAGTAAATATAAGATAAGCCGATAATAAAAGATAAATTGATGGACAAGAAAACGATTCTCATCATTGAAGATAACGACGACATCCGGGAAAGTACCGCTGAGATCCTGCAGTTAGGCAATTTTAATGTCCTCCAGGGATCAAATGGTAAAGAAGGGGTAGAGCTCGCGTCCAGGCATTTGCCGGATCTCATTCTCTGTGACATTATGATGCCAGAACTGGACGGTTATGGGGTGCTGCATCTTCTAAGTAAAAACCCCGAAACCGGAAATATCCCTTTCGTATTTTTAACGGCAAAGACGGAAAGGATAGACATGCGGAAAGGCATGGAAATGGGCGCAGATGATTATCTGACCAAACCATTTGACGATGTCGAGTTGTTCAATGCCATAGAATGCAGACTAAAGAAAAAGGAAGAACAGAAGAACTTTTATAGCCAGTCTCTGGATAATCTGAATACCCTTTTAACCACCAACAGCGGAAATGAAGAACTCAAAAGACTGATCGCTGAACGTAAGGTTCGCCAGATTAAGAAAAAACAGGTCATCTATTACGAAGGCGATACAGTCAATGGCATTTACCTGGTGGTTGCTGGCAGCGTGAAGACCATCAAAATTGCAGGGGACGGGCGGGAGTTACTCACCGGAATGTATGGTGCGAAAGAGTATTTTGGGGTTGCGCCTTTACTGGCCAATGAAAATTACAGAGAGACCGCCGAAGCAGTTGAAGATACTGCATTATGCCTTTTGCCAAAAGAACCTATCGAGCAATTGCTCAATAAATATCCGGATGTGGCCGCACAGTTTATTAAGATCCTCGCCAGCAACATCCTGGCCAGGGAAGAGCAATTGCTTCAGCTGGCTTATCACTCTGTCAGGAAAAGAATGGCCCAGACCTTACTGCGTCTAAGTAATTCAGATAACACTGTGGACAAAATTCTTCTCAATGTGTCCAGAGATAACCTGGCCGCTATGGCAGGTATGGCTACAGAGACTGTGAGCCGGATACTGAGCGATTTTAAAGAAGAAGCATTGATTGAAAGAAAAGGAAGTCAGATCATCATTCTCAATCCCGTCAAACTTCAGAATATGAAAAACTGACCAAGATCACTATTCCTGGGTGACTATCCTCATTATTTAGCAGCAAATCATCTGTTACTTTTGATTTAAAATCAAAGTAATGAGAGTTATAGCCTATAGTATTAGATCCTCAGAAAAGGAACCGCTTGCCATAGCGAACCATAAAAAGCATGAGATCACATTAATATCCAATTCATTGACCCCAGAGACCGTATTTTACGCAGAAGGTAAAGATGCGGTAGTGGTTTTTACAGACGACGATGTATCTGCTTTGGTGGTCAATATGCTTGCCGATCTTGGTATTAAATACATCGCTACAAGGTCCATCTACAGTTCGCATATCGATCAGCAGGCTGCCAGTGACCGGGATATCAAGATCGCCAACGTACCTCAGGTTGCATTACTTGGATTAGATGAAGAATCCGTTCCTATGGCACTCGCCGTTGAAACCATTCGCAACCTGGATAAATGGCAGGGCAATACATGTCTTGGCGATGCCTGCATCTGCTCCCGTTCCTGTGATCAGGTTAAAGAACAAGTTAAGGTCAAAGTAAACGCTCATAATCATGGAAATTAATCACCTGGATGACAAATATCGTGTGGCCGCGCCGAGATATACCAGCTATCCAACTGTGCCCTACTGGGACGAAGATAACTTTACTGAGCAGCACTGGATCGATAGGCTAATCTCCTCAAACCAAAGTACAGATGGCATCAGCCTCTACGTTCATTTGCCGTTTTGCGAAAGCTTGTGTACCTATTGCAGCTGCAATACCCGGATCACTAAAAACCATGGCGTAGAGCTGCCTTATATTGAGGCAGTACTAAAAGAATGGAAGCTATACCGCGATCAGCTGGGTTCGATACCCGTCATCAGGGAGATCCATCTTGGCGGAGGTACCCCTACATTCTTTAGTCCGGAAAACCTGGCTATGCTGATCAGAGGACTGGTAGAGCTTGCTCAACTTCACCGGGAGGCTGAATTTAGCATTGAAGGCCATCCGAACAACACTACAGAAGAGCACCTGATCACGCTCCACAGGCTCGGCTTCAGGCGCCTCAGCCTCGGCATCCAGGATTTCGACTCAGCGGTCCAATTGATCATCAACAGAGTTCAATCCTACGATTCTGTGGAGACCACTACTGAACTGGCCAGGAAAATCGGCTATACTTCTGTCAATTATGATGTAATTTACGGACTGCCATTGCAAACTTTACAGGGATTGGGCAATACCATCGATGCAGTGACCACACTCCATCCCGATCGGATTGCTTTCTACAGTTATGCCCATACTCCCTGGATCAGACCAGGTCAAAGAAGATATACAGAAGAAGACCTCCCTTCGCCGGATTTAAAGAAGCGATTGTACCAGATGGGCAGGGAGAAACTGACCAACGCCGGCTATTCAGAAATCGGCATGGACCATTTTACCCTCCAAAGTGATAGTCTGTATAAGGCAGAGCAACAAGGAACCCTACATAGAAATTTCATGGGCTACACGGAGTACCCAAGCAGAATTGTTATAGGCTTGGGCGTATCGTCGATCAGTGATTGCTGGACCGCATTTGCACAAAACGTAAAGAATGTAGAAGAATATGTAAGTATCGTAAATTCAGGACAACTGCCTCTTTTAAAAGGGCACATCATGGACGATACCGATCTCATTATCCGCAGGCATATCCTCAACATCATGTGCAATGGATATACCTCCTGGAGACTCGAAGAACAAAGCAACGCAAGTCTTGTAGAAGGGCTTCAGCGTATGAAATGGCTCGCACAGGACGGCCTTGTCTTATTGTCAGACTTTGACCTCCGGGTTACCGCACAAGGAAAACGTTTTTTAAGAAACATCTGCATGGCACTTGACGTCAGGCTATGGACCAACAAGCCTGCCACTCAACTGTTCAGCATGGCGGACTAAACTGCCCAAAACATCCTACAGTTTCATCTGCATTCTGTAGCTCGATTGAAGGGGGCTTGCGGACTCAAGTAAGGGATATTGAGTTCCAGTCCCCTCAATATAAACCACAAGCCTAAAAACAACATCGCATAAGGCATCACCCGGTTTAGTTTGTTTCTAAACATCCTTCCAGAGAAGCCCACCACCATTGCCGCGCCCAGCATCATCGGCACCGTACCTGCCCCAAACCAAAACATATACGCTACACCACCCGCCACACCTTCCGTATTCAATGCACCAGCCAAAGCCAGGTAGACAAATCCGCAAGGCAACAAGCCATTGATCATACCTACGATCAAATGATTCGCCTTGTGCCGAAAGGCATATTCAAACATCCTGTTGAAAGGTTTTAGGAATATAGCCGGGTTGTCCCTTAAAAATGTCCACTTCAAAAGTCTGGACGTCGCCGCCAAAACAATCAACAAGCCTGTAAACACACTAATGCCCTGCTGAAAGCCAGCTTGCCAGATCTGCCTGCCCAATAGGCCTACGATAGCGCCCAATAAACAATAGGAAATAATCCTGCCCATCTGGTAGATCAATTTATTCCACAAAAGATAGCCCCAGCCTTTCTCATGTATAGGTACCGCGAAAGCCAATGGCCCGCACATACCTATGCAGTGCAGCGAGCCCAGCAAACCTATAAAGAAGGCCAGTCTTTCGTTGCTCATGGCACCCTCACTTCCTGCGAAGACGCAATACTGTCTTTTTTCGCCTTTTCCATGCGCTTCATTTCACGGTCGTAGTTCAGGCCTTTCTCATAATAGTCTTCGTCGACCAATGGATCTGCGTTACTGTTAAACATCAACACGGCCAATACGACAATAAAGGACATAAAAGATAGCATTCCGATAACTAGTTTTGTTCCCCAGTTCATAAGCTTATTGATTAGGTGGTGCGATAAATGTAGTTTCAACCTTTCCGATCACCTTTTGACCAGATATCAGTTTAAAGGCCAGCGGCGATTTATATTTCTTAATAGAGGTTTTGGGCAGCAGCACAAAAAATGTCACTTTAATACTGCCACCATAAGGCAGGACCTCAGGCTTTTGTATGTATTGTATCCGGGCTTCTTTATCTTCAGGTACCAGCTCCAGCTGCAGCGGCCCGCTGGTCTTATTGACCATCTCCGCATTGTAGAGATTGCTGACCATACCCTCGGCATCCCGTATCTGGTATAATGTACCCCCCGCACGGAGGATAGTGGTTTCCACATCCGTTCTGCGGATCAGCAGCACAGAGAGAATGGCCATCATGATCACCAACACGGCAGTATATCCATATACTCTCCGGTTGATTTTAAAGGGTTCTTTATTTTTAATGCCGGCTTCAGACTTAAACCCAATCAGCCGTACAGGCTTATGGATTTTTTCCATAACCATGTCACAAGCATCAATACAAGCCGTACAATTCACACACTCCATTTGCGTGCCGTTCCGGATGTCAATCCCAGTAGGGCATACCTGTACACAGATCTTGCAGTCAATACAGTCGCCCTGCATGTTGTCCAGCTCCTTATTCAGCTTACCCCTCGGCTCTCCCCGTTCATAGTCGTAAGCCACAATAATGCTTTGGTTGTCCAGCAAGACCCCTTGCAGCCTGCCATACGGACAAGCCACGGTACACACCAGTTCCCGCATCCTCGAAAACACCAGGTAAAACACAAAGGTGAAGATCCATATAGATATAAAGCCGGATAAATGCTGCCCAACTGGCTCCGTCATGATCTTTAAAAGCACATCTGTACCGATAATATAAGCCAGAAAGATATTGGCAATCAGAAAGGAGATACCGAGGAAGATCAAATGCTTCGCTGTTTTCTTTCGCACTTTCTCCGTGCTCAAAGGCGCTTCATCCAGCTTCTTCTGCTTCAGATAATCACCTTCGATCCAGTTCTCGATCTTCCGGAACACCATTTCCAGAAAGATCGTCTGCGGACAGACCCATCCGCAAAACACCCGCCCGAATACGACGGTGAACAAGACGATAAACACAATAAAGGTCAGCAGGGCCAATACAAAAAGATAGAAATCCTGCGGCCAAAAGATCACCCCAAAAAATACAAACTTCCGCTCCAGTACATTCAGGAGGATCAGTTGCTCCCCGTTCAGCCGCAAAAATGGTGCGGAAAAGAGGAGCAGAAGGAAAAAATAGCTCAATACGGAACGGTACTGGTATAATTTCCCTTTCACGATCCGCGGATAAATCCATCTTCTTTTACTTCCATCATCCGTCAGCGTGGACAGCTGGTCCCGGAAATGGACTGGAGCTTGCGACATAATCTATTGTTTTTCGCCCTGAGGGGCTTTTGCCCCCGCCGGCTTGCTGCCTTGCAGCGATAATATATAACTGGTCAGTTCCGAAATCTGCTTCGCATTCATGGTTTTCTCCCAGGCGATCATCCCTTTTTCCGGCACGCCGTATTTTATGGTTTTAAAAATGTCTTTTACTGTTCCGCCATGCAGCCAGTATTCATCCGTCAGGTTCGGGCCTACCGTTCCTTCCGCATGTTCCCCATGACAAGGCGTACATGCATTTTTAAAGGTTGTAGCTCCCGCCATCAATACCGCAGGTTCTGTGGATTGTTCTACATTGTCCTCATTGATCTTGGCTGCGCCACCACCCGGTTTTTGCAGAAGCGCTATCCGGTCGTTTTCCGCCTGCTCCAGTTCGGCCACATATTCCTCCTCCTGCAGTTTCCCCCATCCGGCTACGTGGTAGCTAAACATATAGACCACTGCAAAGAGGATCGTACCATAAAATAATACCATAAACCAGGCTGGCGTCGGATTGTCCAGTTCGGCGATGCCGTCAAACTCATGTTCCATCACTAGTTCTTTCTCTTCCGAGATCGGCTTCAGGCCCATGATCCTGTTCCATAGCGGAGGCTTTTTAGCCCTCTCTGCTTCCGCTTTTTCAGCTGTGAGGCGCCTCAGTTCTTTTTCTTCCGCAGTAGCGAATACGGTCGGGTTGGTCGTTTCCTGCACATATACCCTCACCACTTTCAGAATCAGGAGGGCCACAAAAAGGAGCATTACCGCTGTCGCCAGCAATACCCAGATCAACAGGTCTGTCATTTTTCTTCGTCGTTTAAAGGCAGTTCACTCATATATTTAATATCATCTTTTTTCATCATCATCAGCAACACAGTCACTCCGATGAAAAACAGCAGGAATATGCCCAGTGAGGTAATCAGATAACCCTGACTTCCGTCTACAGATTCTAAAAATTGCTTAAACATCTTATTTATATTTTAGGTCTTACTTTGTTTTAATATCCGTTCCCAGCCTTTGTAGATAGGCGATGATCGCAATGATCTCTTTGTCGCTGTGCACCGTTACATTGTTCTGTTTCAGGTCTGCCGCAATGGTTTTGGCTTGTCTGTCCAGATCTGCATTGGCCTTGTGCTCATAGCCCTCTTCATAAGGTACACCCAATGTGCGCATCGCATTGATCTTGGCAATGGTCGTGGTCGTGTCCAGCTTCTGCTCAATCAGCCATTCATAAGGTGGCATGATGCTGCCGGGCGACATGGTCTGCGGGTCCAGCAGGTGGTTGAAATGCCAGGCATTGCTGTATTTGCCACCTTCCCTGGCCAGATCAGGTCCCGTCCGTTTCGAACCCCACAAATGCGGGTGATCATATACAAATTCACCAGCTTTGCTGTAATCTCCGTAGCGCTCCGTTTCTGAGCGGAAAGGACGGATCATCTGCGAGTGGCAACTCACACAGCCCTCCCGGATATAGAGGTCCCGGCCCTGCAGTTCCAATGGAGAGTAGGGCTTCACACTGCTGATTGTCGGAATGTTGGACTGTATGGTAAATGTGGGCATCATCTCGATCATACCCCCGATCAGGATCACGATCAGTGACAATACCATAAATACCAATGGCTTGCGCTCCAGTCTGCGGTGCCAGGCACGATCAGTACCCACAGGGGCATAGTCCTGAGCCAGGGCCATAGCTTCAGCAGGCTCATTGGCCACCAATACACCTTTATTCACAGTCTTGATCAGGTTATAGGTCATTACGATTACCCCGGTCAGGTACAATATTCCACCGATCCCCCTTAGCATATACATCGGTAAGATCTGCAAGACGGTCTCCAAAAAGTTGGGATACCTCAGCATACCTTCTTCTGTAAATTCTTTCCACATCAAACCCTGTGTGAACCCGGCGAAATACAAGGGTACCGCATAGAATATGATCCCCAGTGTACCGATCCAGAAGTGAAAAGAAGCCAGTTTCTTAGAGTACAATTCTGTTTTATAGATCCTCGGGATCAACCAGTACAGGATACCAAAAGTCAGAAACCCGTTCCATCCCAAAGCACCTACGTGAACGTGTGCAACGATCCAGTCGGTATAGTGGGCGATGGCGTTGATCTGTTTCAGCGCCAGCATCGGGCCTTCAAAAGTAGCCATACCATACGCTGTAATCCCCACCACCATAAACTTCAGTGTGGCATCTTCCCTCACCTTATCCCAGGCCCCTCTCAGAGTCAGCAAACCATTGATCATCCCGCCCCAGCTTGGTGCGATCAGCATAATAGAAAAGGCTACACCGAGTGATTGTGCCCAACCGGGCAATGAAGTATACAGCAAATGGTGTGGCCCTGCCCAGATATAAATGAAGATCAGCGACCAAAAGTGAAGGATACTCAGTTTGTAGGAATATACCGGGCGCTGCGCCATCTTGGGCAGAAAATAATACATCATACCCAGGTAAGGCGTAGTCAGGAAGAAAGCCACCGCATTGTGGCCATACCACCATTGTACCAAAGCATCCTGCACACCCGCAAATAAATAATAACTTTTAAAAGCCGAGATCGGCAATTGGAAGGAGTTGACGATATGCAGTACGGCTACTGTTACAAATGTGGCAATGTAAAACCAGATGGCCACATACATATGCTGCTCCCGTCTTTTGATGATCGTGCCAAACATATTGATTCCAAATACCACCCATATGACGGTGATCGCGATATCGATCGGCCATTCCAGTTCCGCATATTCATGAGAAGAGGTCAACCCTAAAGGAAGGGTGATCACCGCAGATACAATGATCAGCTGCCAGCCCCAGAAATGGATCTTGCTCAATACATCGCTAAACATTCTGGCTTTAAGCAGGCGCTGAAGCGAGTAATAGACGCCCATAAAAATAGCGTTACCTACAAAAGCAAAAATCACGGCATTGGTGTGTAAAGGCCTGATCCGGCCAAATGTGGTATACTGCGAACCCATGTTCAGTTCGGGTTTAACGAGCTGCAGAGCCACCAGCAAGCCCACGGTCATCCCGATGATACCCCAGATTATAGTCGCTACTGCAAAGTTTCTGACGATCTTATTATCGTAGTAAAATTTCTCAGTCATAGGTAAAAAATATTGGTTTGTTTAATGTGTAAAATTACGTCAGACCCTGCTGTCAGAGCATGACCAGTGTCCCTGTTAAACGTGATCTTCGTCACTTTTAGGTGTTTTCAGTTCATCGTCAAAAAGGATCCTTACCGATGGGGTATACGTATCGTCGTGCTGTCCTGTTTTGCTCGCCCAAAAGAACGCGGCCAGGAAGATCAGTGCCAGCAAAATGCTGCAGCCGATCAGGAAATAGAGGATATTCATAGCAACTTATTTTTTCTTGCAAAAGCCCTGGAGGCCAATGTGGTAAATAATATAATGGTTACTGTACTCAAAGGCATCAATATTGCCGCCATCAGTGGGGACAACAATCCCTGCAAGGCGAAAAATAAACCCACTGCATTGTAAGTCAGGGAGATTCCAAAGCTCATATGGATCACTTTCACCGCATCTTTGGCCTGCCGGATGAAGAGCGGCAATTGATGAAAGCTTTGCCCGTCAAGGATCCCGTCACAACCAGGCGAAAAGTTATTGATGTTGTCGGTTACCGCAATCCCCAGGTCGCTCTGTTTCAGCGCACCCGAATCATTGAGCCCATCGCCCAGCATCATTACTTTTCGGCCAGCCTCCTGCAGCGACTTGATATAATCGAGTTTATCCTGCGGAGATTGCTGAAAACGCAACTGCTGGCTGTTGGCAAAAAAAGGCAGGAGGGCGCTGCGGTCATGGTCCTGGTCGCCAGATACCAGGTGGAGCTCTGCACGCTTGCCCAGTGTGGCCGTCAGTTCTTTAAAGCCTGGCCTCCATTGTTGTGTCAGCTGAAAACCGCCCACATACTGATCGTTGATCATAATATGCACCATACTTCCTTTGGGAGAGTTGTTCAGCGGAAGGCGAAGGAATGCGGAACTTCCCAATTTCACATAGTTTCCTTCAACCTTCCCACTGATCCCTCTACCTATTTTTTCCCTGTATTCCGATACGGGATACACCGCTTTTTTATTCAATGATCTGACCAGCTCCCTGCTCATGGGGTGGCCAGAGTTTCTGGCCAGGTCGCTCACCCACTGCTTCTGTTCTTCGGTCAGATTGCCCCTATATTGTAGCCCTGCCGCCTCAGGCCCCGTGATGGTGCCGGTCTTGTCAAATACAAACGTGTCTATTCTGGCAAGCTCTTCAATTACTGCAGTATTCTTGAGGTAAAACTTGTTCTTGTCAAATACGCTCAATACCGCCGCAAGGGTAAAGGGCGAACTCAGCGCCAGCGCGCAGGGACAGGCAATGATCAGCACAGCAGTGAAAGCAGCCAGTGCCTTTGAAGGCTCTTCTGCAAACAGCCAGTACCCCGCAGCGCCTATAGCCAATAAAAGCAGCACCACACTAAAGTATTTGCTCACGGTACCAGTAAAGGTCTTGATGCGGTCGCCCGCCACCGTAAACGCTTCGTTGTTCCAAAGCTGTGTCAGGTAACTTTGCGATACAGGTTTCAACACTTCCATTTCCAGAGCCCCACCCATTTGCCTTCCCCCGGCATACACCACTTCCCCCAGCACCTTTTTGACCGGCCGCGATTCTCCGGTTACAAAGCTAAAGTCGATCTCAGCGGCGCCCTTTAATAAAATCGCATCTGCCGGAATGATCTCCTGGCTGCGGATCAGGATGCGGTCGCCCGTCACCAACTGTTCCAGCGGCACCGGCACCTCTCCATCTTCCTTCACTACGGTCACCGCCACGGGGAAGTAAGAGCGGTAATCCCTTTCAAATGAAATATGGTGAAAGGTACGCTGCTGCATCCACTTGCCGATCAGCAGGAAGAAAACCAGTCCGCATAAAGTATCTACAAAGCCCGCACCGGTCTGCAAAACGATCTCATAGACCGAGCGCACGAACATCACGGCAATACCCAATGCCAGAGGAAAATCCAGGTTTAACCTCCGCGCCTTCAGGTTTACCCAGGCCGAAGTAAAATAGTCCCGCCCGCTGTACAATACAATAGGCAGGGAAAAAGCCAGGTTCATCCAGCCGAAAAACTGTCCAAACTCCTTTTCAAAGTCTCCCAGCCCAAAATAATCCGGAAAGCTCAGCAACATCACATTGCCAAAGCAAAATCCTGCTACTGCAATCTTGTTCACCAGCTTGCGCTCGCTCGTGTCTGATTTACTTTTCTTCACCACATCCTGCAGGCTGATCAGCGGCTCATAGCCGATAGAGGCCAGCATTTCCGCGACTCCCCTAAGTGAAATCTCCTGGTTATTGAAAGTAATGGTTACCTGCTTCTTCAGGAAATCTATCCTGGATTGCATGATGGCCGGCTGCAATTGATATAAGTTTTCCAGCAGCCAGATGCAGGAGCTGCAATGCACCGCCGGGATGTACAGGGTAACAATGCTGCGCTGATCATCTTCATAATCGATCAGTTTCGCGGCGATCTCTTTCACATCCAGGTAGTCATAGGCCGCGGTATGATTTTTTTGTGTCTTACCTGGCCTGTCGTTATAGACATAGTAATCAGAAAGATCGTGCTTAGAAATAATCTCATAGACAGCCTTACAGCCCAGGCAGCAAAATTGCTTGTCACCTGAAGTATATCGGGCCAGTTCAAATTCGTCTCCGCAATGAAAACAATGCTGTGCTGTTGAAATCACTTTTTCCTCTAGCATATCTTTCGTATATGCCACAAAATTGTGCATAATGTCACACCCTGCATATGATTCCCGTCGGGGAGAAAGATGATACAGATCACATTTTTTCAATGTGGTGTTTTATAAGCATAGGTGGTACAATCAGTAAAAAGTACCATTTATTGCCGGATTATAGCCTGAAAACACTGCGGTTTTTAACGTAACTTTGTTTCATGGAGAAAGGGATCCCTATATATGATATTGCGGCTTTCGAAGAATACAAGAATACCGGTATTCTGGTTAGCCGTTTTGGCCCTTATTCCAGGCAGCATGCCCATCTTCATTCGGCCCACCGCCATAGCTTTTACCACCTGGTGTATTTTACCGAAGGCAAGGGCAGCCAGACCATCGACTTCAAAAATTACCCTGTCCAGCCCGGCCTGATTTATTTTATGACCCCGGGACAGGTGCACAGCTGGTCGTTTGAAGGAGCAGTGGACGGCTATATTATCAATTTCTCTGAAGATTATTTCCATTCTTTCCTGTTCAACCCCCTGTATCTCGAAAATTTCGGTTTCTTCGACGGACTTTCTGAGGCTGTGGTACTCCTGCTGCCTGATCCTACCCGCGATAAGGTTTCTACCCTTTTCGAAGAAATTCTCCTCGAAGGCAAGAACGCTGCAGCTTTCAACGCAGACCTGGTACGCATCCTCATCCTGCAGATCTTTATCCAGGTGGCCAGGACCTCCAGCCTGGAACAGCAAGCGCTGAAGGGCTCGTACAACCAGACCCTGCTCCGGAACTTTAAGAAGCTGATTGAAGAAAACTTTGTCCAGTTGCGCTTTCCGAAGCAGTACGCAGAAATCTTATACATCACACCCAATCACCTCAATGCTTTGTGCAATGATCTTTTGGGTATTTCCGCCGGACAATTGATCCGCGACCGGGTGGTGCTTGAAGCCAAGCGCTTATTGATCAATATGGAATTTTCCGTAGCCGAGATCTCCGTAAGGCTTGCTTTCAGCGACCCTTCTTACTTCATTAAGTTCTTTAAAAAATATGCTGGCGTCACGCCCGACAGGTTTAGAAAACAAAACAACTCACACACAACGACATGAATACAAAAGATCAAATCTCCGAAACCAATTATATTTCTCAATGGCATGGACTCAGCCATTCCAAATGCCCGAGATGCCGTGTGGGCAAAGTCTTTACCGGCGCTACCTATAGCTTCAAAGTCCAGAAAATGAACGAACGCTGCCCGCATTGTGATTTGAAATTCGAGCGTGAACCCGGATACTTTTATGTAGCCATGTTCGTCAGCTATGCCATGAATGTTGCCGAAATGATTACGATTGCGGTCGCGGCCTATATTTTTGGGCTTCAGCTGACCTATGAAAATCTATGGTACTATGTGGGGGTTATTCTGGTTGCGGTTGTGCTCTGTGCACCGTTTAATTACCGGTATTCCAGGATGATACTTTTGTATTGGCTCTCTCCCGGTCTCCATTACGATCCCTCCAGGAGCAAATAGCGATTTATTGATTTTTAAACGGTTCATTCTATCCACATCTCCCCGATGCAGATAAAAGGAATTCGTATGCGTGTTAGATAAAGACCATATTAAATAAAGATTAAATCCAGAGAAATACTTGTATTGATAGGGGTTTGGTTGGGCCTTGGTTAGAGTTTGATAAGGCTTTGATTCGATTATAGGTCAATTGAAACTCTTATCAATATCTATTCAATAGTTTATGAATACTTAATCTATTCTAATGTTTATTTGAGTTTTATTTCCATTTTATTAAGTATTTATATGATGATATAGCAATTTTGATATGAGTAATGCTATGTTTTGAAGCATAGGAGATCTAACAAGACCATAGTACTTGTTTGATAGAGCCTGCAAGACCGGTTGCTGAAGTTCTAATGAATTACAATTCCTGATTTTTCAGGTTGCCGCTGTCAACCAGCTTTGCAAAAGATTTGGTCGCAGGAACCAGCTTTAACGTTTCCAGGTGGCGTACATGGTGAATATCTGTGCCAATGAAGTCGATCAGGTCTTTCTCAATCAGTTTATCTGCAATGCTGCGGATGTTTTTGCCATAATGATCGGTCAGCGACAGGGCATTTACCTGCAGTTCTACACCCAGATCTTTGAGACGGGTATAATAGGTGAAGTTCTTATGGAAAAAGAGATAACGCTCTGGATGGGCGAGAACTACGTGATAGCCACGGATACCCAGATCAAAGATCACCTCTTCCAGGTCGTGGGGGCGTGAGATCTGGCTGAATTCTATAAGCAGGCGATTACCCGGCAGGGGCATTACGGTTCCTCCGCCCAGCTGCTCCTGGAACTGGTCATCGAGATAATATTCAGAAGAAAGCATCAGTTCCACCCCTGTGGGTATGTTTCCATTCAATAAATCGTATCCTTTTTGCAAAGAATCGCGTGTATTGGGGTGGATATCCTGTAAGGTATGCGGAGTGGTATAGAGCTTATTAAAGCCGAGTTGTTGTAGACCAGTGATCAGCTGGATGCTATCTGCCACATCTTTGGCGCCATCGTCTACACCAGGGATCAGGTGGGAGTGCATATCGGCGCCGATAGCTGTAAAATCTTTATGTTGTGATTTTTTGGAACGATTAAAAAAAAACATGTCGGGAATGATTTTGACTGCTAAGGTATGATTTTCTAAATAAAAATGCTATGTTTTCTAATTGTAGAAAAGACGCTGAAATATTTTGTTGTATTTGCAGGTTGCCTCTGTATCTACGCTATACCTAATCCAGACCTGCGCTGTGGTCGCCCGGCACCTGGTTCTTCTAGAGTGATGCTCCGTATCCCCTAGAGTGATGCTTCGTTTGCAATCGAAGCAAGACTTAAGCAGGTGTGTAAAGGATCTCAAGCTGGACTCTAGCGGCAGCAAGCGCAGAGCAGGCTCATATTTTACACGGAACGGATTGTAGACATTGGATGTAGCGTCTGGATTGAGTGGAGAAATCTGTTTAAAATGGCTTGCATCAGTTTAAACAAAGCATTAAAGACCTCAATAACAAAAAGTTTTATTTTTTTTCACGGTTCACAGAGGTTACACCCTGGGCTTGTAGCTTTAATCAATTAATATCTTAAACGCTAATCAATCCCTAAAAAAATGAAAAACACAAACCAATTTCAAGAAGGCAAAATGTCCATGCAGGACAGAAGCCATTCACAAAAAGTTCAATGGCCTGGCATTTTAAAGCAAACCTGCGTACTCCTGGTTTTGGCCATATGCTTCGTAAGCTGCCGAAAGGAAAGCTTACAAAATGTCGATATTCCGGAAAGACAGTCGGCAATCCCTGGTGGCGGCATGCAACTGCTTAGTCTGGAGACTTCTCAATCATTTAAAGTAATGTCATTCAACACCAGGCACGATGATTCCGGGGATCCTCATAGCCTTGCCTATAGACAAAATCTGATCAAACAGATCATTGTAGACAACAGTCCGGATGTTTTTGGACTGCAGGAATATAGCGATCAGCCCTTTAAGGACTGGTTTCAAGATGAGATGAGCACATTGGGGTACGGGTCGTATCGCCCGGGATCATCGGGGTCTCCTAAAATAATCTTTTATAAGAATAGCCGTTTTACCAGACTGGACCAGGGGGCGGCCAATATTGGAAGCAGCGGAAGTACGAGGACTGGCAGTTGGGTCGTTTTGCGTGATGAACTGACACTCAATCAGTATTTTATTTCCAATAGCCATTGGCAACATGATTCTGCAACAGAAAGAGCAGTTAACGCTCAAAAAGTAGCAGATCAGATAAACTCAAACAATACCGGTAATTTACCAGAGATTGTTTTTGGAGATTTTAATGCGGTTCCGGGAACTACGGAGCTCAATCTCCTGAAATCTGAATTGGATGTAGTAGATGCATTAATGGAAGATGAAAATACCTTTCATGATTTTCATGGAAACGGGTCTAAGAAACTTGATTACATCATGAGTTCTAAAAATATGGCCATACTCAGTTACGATGTAATACGGACGAGCTATAGCGGTGCTTATCCTTCAGACCATTTCCCGGTAATGGCTAAGTTTGTGCCGGGAATCCATAAATCGGCTGTTAATGACGGGACTGGAAGCGGCAGTTCAAACACCAAATTTAGCTTTGCAGATATCAATGGGGATGGTAAAAAGGACAAGATCTTATGGAGATATAACTTAGACAGTGGCAAACCCCGTGTATATCTGTCCAATGGCGATGGTACATTTTCTTCCAGCTATGTAAGTCATACTGCCGGAGCATCGGGTGTCGCTACCACCAATTATTATTATGCAGACGTAAATGGCGATGGGAAAGATGATCAAATCGTATGGAATCCTTCTTACACTTCAGGAAACACAAGAGTATATCTGGCCACTACCGGCGGTAGCTTCAGTGCAACAGCCATCCAGCAGGCAGCGAGTGCAAGCCTGACGACCCGCTTATACTTCGCAGATATTAATGGCGATGGCATGGCGGACCGGATTTTCTGGAACCCTAATTATGACAGTGGAAACAACCGTGTGTACTTTGCTACCGGAGGTGGAAACTTTAATACGACTCCGGCGACTACTACTGTAGCCTCCAGCGAATCTGATAATTCGACCTATTATTATGCTGACATCAATGGTGATGGTAAGGCAGATAAAATTTTGTGGCACCCAACGGTAAATAGTGGTAAAACCATGGTATACCTGTCTAACGGCGATGGTCAGTTTACAGCTTCTGCTTCATACAGTACTGCGGGGCCGAGCTCTACAGCGACTACAAAGTATTATTTTATTGATCTAAACGGAGATGGCCGGGCGGATAAAATATTCTGGCGGCCAGATGTGTATAAAGGAAAGCTGAAAATCTATTTTTCTGATAGTGATGGTACATTTGATGGTCCGCTATTCTCACTCAGAGGTGCGTCATCAGATGCTACGACACAGTTTTTCTTCGCTGACATCAGCGGAGACGGAAAAGCGGACCAATTGTTTTGGAATAATAGCGAATACAGCGGAGATTTTAAGAATTATCTCGCAAAATAATGGTCTGTTTTATAAAATAGTTTTTATGTAGAACTATTGCTTTAATGGAGGTGGTGCCCCGGTTGTAGCGCCGGGGCGCTCGCTTTCTGGTCGCCTGGAGCCGTCATACAATTCATATTCCAGCATACGGCAGTCCAGCTTGCCATTATAAAATTCTATTTTGCGGTCGGCTTTGAGGCCGATCTTCTTGGCGAGGTCGGGATTGCCGGTAAAGATATAGCCGAAATAGCCCTTGCACTCCTTTTTCATAAAGTCGCCCATACGCTTATAGGTTTCCTCCAGCTTGGAATGTACACCGAGACGTTCGCCATATTCGGGATTGAAGACGACGACACCCTTGCCGCTCTGAGGCACCTGGGTATCTGCGAAATCGCATACTTCAAACTGGATCAGGCCGTCTACACCGGCAGTTTTCGCATTTCTCTGGCTCACTTCAATGGCATCGGCCGAGAGGTCGGTTGCGATGATCTGGAAGTCCGGGTTTTTAACAACCTGGTCTTTCAGGATCCTGCGTTCTGCAAAAAATACCTGCTCATCGTAGCCGATGATGTGCATAAAGCCATAGTTCATGCGGTAGAGGCCAGGACGGCGGTTGGTGGCCAGCAAGGCGGCTTCGATGGCCAACGTGCCTGAACCGCACATGGGGTTGACGAAGGGCGATTTTTGGTCCCATTGTGTACTCATGATGGTGGAGGCGGCCAGGGCTTCCAGCATTGGCGCTTTACCGGGGATTTTGCGGTAGCCATGTTTGGCCAGGGTTTCCCCGCTGGTATCGATGAAGATATCCGCTTCGCTGTCTTTCCAATACAGGTGGATGACAGTTTTATTGGCATCGGAGCCGGAGTTGGGGCGCATGCCTTTTTTATCTTTGATGCGGTCGACAATCGCGTCTTTTACTTTCAGATTGGCGAACAGCGGCGTGGTAATGGTGGGGTTATCCACATTGGAGGTCACCGAGAAATAGCCGGAAAAATCAATCAGTTCCTCCCAGGCGATATCTGCGAGTTCGCGGTACAGTTCTTCGGGGTTATTGGCCCTGAAGGAGGTCAGGCAGTATAAAATCTGACTGGCGCAACGGAGGTTTAAGTTGAGTTTGATGCACTCGGTGAGCGTAATGTCGAGTTCTACCCCCGTAGGGAAGTCCCGGACAATCGTGTACCCGAGGTCTTTGACCTCTTGTTGTAAATAGGGCGAAAGCCTTTTATTGCAGGTGATGATCACCTTTGATTTGTTGTGGAAAACTTGCATAGCTGAAAGTGCGAAGTTATCAATAAAAATATAGAGATTTGAACTTAGAAAGAGAATAAAACAGTAGCTAGTATGGAATTAAAAGGAAAAGTGCATGAAATTGGTGCATTACAACAGGTGAGTGAGACTTTTAAAAAGCGTGATCTCATCGTAGAATACGCGGAAAACCCTACTTATCCTGAATATATCAGGTTTGAGGCTTTGCAAGATAAAACGGCTTTGTTTGATAGTTTGAAAGTGGGTGATGATATAGAAGTTTCTTTTAACCTTCGCGGAAGACCATGGACCGCTAAAGACGGTAAGGTTTCTTATTTTAACAGTTTGGTAGTATGGCGCATCAATGCACTGGCCAATAGTGCAGCAGCAGCTACCCCGGCATATGCTCCGCCTGTAGACTTAAACAGCGCACCTGGTGAGGATGATGACCTGCCATTTTAAAAGATCTTTTTAAGAAAACAATTAGATTATGATTGCCGGTAAGCGTTAAACTTACCGGCTTTTTTGTGTTTACTGCTTACTCTTTGGAGGCATTGGCGGCGGAGGGGCAATAATGACGCTTGTAGCCTGCTTTGTAACCTGAGGGCTCCATACTTCATAGATCTTGGCGCCTTTGCTGCTCAATCCGCTATGGTGCCAGTCACCTTTTTCCAGCTTGCCGTCAAAAACCAAAGATGCACCTACGCGGGTATTGTCGCGTGAGAAGAACTCGATGTTTTCGGTGTATTTACCATCTTTAAAAGTATACGATCCACCGCCTGTGCCTGAAAACTGCTTTTTGGCCGGATCGATGGCTACCCACTGGAATTTTGTGCCCGTAAGCAGCTTAAGTGTTTGCCTGGTTCCGGTTTGGTGAATGGGTGTGATTTTGCCATCATCACCCATGCGACCGGTGATCCGCCACACCCCGGCAAGGGCGCCTTTGCCATCGTCGACCCGGTCAAAGGGGATCTCATTGCCACCCATATCCAGGATAAGTTGGCTGCCCGTGACCCGGAAAGGGACGCTCATCGAAGTGTTTACTTTGGCAGAGTCCGTGTTGTTGAAAAGAATCGTTGCGGTGAGTGTATTGCCTTGCGTACTGAACACACCGCCCTGTGTGGCCAAAAACTGCTTGCCCTGATAGATGGTATGGGCGTACGTATGATCCTGAATGATGATGATGTGGGTCTTTTCGCCTTCATTCAATTTCCAGGCGCCATTTAGGGCGGCGGTAGACTGGGCATAAAGAGGATGGGTGATAATGCTGCTTAAGCTGAACAACAGAAGTAGTAAAATTCTCATATTATATCGTTTTATAAAGATTACACCATTGAAATGAGTTTTAAATATACGAAAGCTGGTGTTAAAATTTGTTAAATCAGGGGCTTTGTGGAAAGGCTTCGTTATTTTTGTGTAGTACATCATGAAGAAAAAAAGTCTTTGGTTGATCACTGGTCTGATGACTGTCGCCCTATTGGGTGTGTTTGTAATGCAGTTGTATTACATCAGGCAAGCCTATAGCCTCAATTCCCAGCTTTTTGAACAGGATGTGAACCAGGCGCTGAATGCCGTAGTGACCAAGGTGCAGAAGCGCAATGCCGCAGTGTCTATCAACAGGAGAGAAAACCAGACGCGCCGGATCAGGGAGGCAGCGGTGCGCAATCAGGCGCAACAGATCGTAGATTATAAGGAACGTTTTAAAGAGGAAGAAGAGAAACGGAAGAAAGATCAGCAAAAGCTGATCATCAAAGAACTGAACCTGATAGACAGGGAACTCAATAAAGCTTATGCCCAGCCCTGGCTGATCAGCGAAAAGGAGTTTGTGAAGCTTTCTAATCAGAATAAGCCGCTGGAATCGCCGCTCAACCTGGATGTGAACCTGGGGATCGACGCTTTTGGCAATGTGGTCAGCGGACAGATCAAATCGAGCTTTGTGCCTGAAAGGGTGGATGTGTTCAATATTGCCGAGGAAGAGTTGCCGGATACGATCCGCTATATAGCCAATGATCCCAATACCGGCCGGCCGCTGCTCATCAGCCTGCCCCGTGTGAACAGTGAAATGACCCGCAAATTCAAAATGGAAGATGCCATCGCAAAGCACCGTTATGAAGAAGGGATGAACCGCCTGCTTTCAGACACGATCCCGATGAGTGAGAGTATCCTTAGTCAGGTGGAAGATGTGGCCAAGGAGATGCAGGAGCTGAATGTGCCGCTGAGCAAAATGGTGCCTAAGGACGTGCTGGATACCCTGATCAAAAAAGAATTGCTGAATCGAAATATTAATCTGAAGTATGACTTCTGGGTAAGCCTGGCCCAAAAGGATTCGCTGGTATATAGCAAAGCCTCTAACCCGACCTCCGGCTTTTTGCCTAAGAATACGTATAAAGCCACGTTGTACAACTATATTATCCGCGATCCGGGGATGCTGTACATTCATTTTCCAACAAAAAACTCATTGATCTTTGCCAATCTTGGGGCGACGATGGCTTCTTCAGCGGCCTTGCTGCTGGTGCTGGTGTTTATATTTTCCTACACCTTATATGCTATCCTGAAGCAGAAAAAGATGTCTGAGATGAAGACAGATTTCATCAACAACATGACCCATGAGTTTAAGACACCCGTGGCAACGATCATGATCGCGAGTGAGGCCCTGAAAGATCCTGAAGTGGTGGACGACCGGAGCCGGGTAAGCCGGCTGGCGGGAATCATCTACGATGAAAATGTGCGGCTGGGTAATCACATTGAGCGGGTGCTCAGTATAGCCCGGCTGGAGAAGAAAGAATTGGAGCTGGAAAAGAGCCCGGTATATGTCAATGATGTGGTCGCTGCCGTGGCGGACAGTATGAGCCTGCAGCTGCAGCGCAAAGATGCACAACTGGAGCTCAATCTCGAGGCAGACGATGCCATTGTACTGGGCGATGAACTCCACCTTTCCAATGTGATCTACAACCTGATTGACAATGCCAATAAATATAGCGGCGCACAGCCCAGGATCTTTGTGAGTACGCATAATACCTCGAAAACTCTGCTGATTGAAGTGCGCGACGAAGGTATCGGTATGACAAAAGACCAAACAAAACGTATTTTTGATCAGTTTTATAGAGTGCCGACCGGAAACCTGCACGATGTGAAAGGCTTTGGACTGGGACTGAATTATGTGCAGGACATCATCACCCAGATGGGTGGAAGCATTAAAGTACACAGTGAAAAGGATAAAGGCACTACATTTGAAATTTCCATCCCCTTATATAAATAGTGTATGACGAAAAGAATTCTATTGGTCGAAGATGACCCGAATCTGGGATTGCTGTTGCAGGACTATCTGCAATTGAAAGGAAAATTTGATGTGGTGCTGGCTGTGGATGGCGATGAGGGCTTGAGGGCATTCAATAAGCAGGATTTTGATCTTTGTATACTGGATGTGATGATGCCTAAAAAAGATGGCTTCACCTTAGGAAAAGAGATCCGGAAAATAAACCAGGATATTCCCATCATTTTTGCAACGGCTAAGGCCATGATGGAGGATAAAGCATCTGCGTATGATCTCGGCGGTGACGATTACATCACCAAACCCTTCCGGATCGAAGAATTGCTTTTGAGGATCAATGCGCTGCTGAAGCGGGTGGCGGTTAAGGACAGTGCAGACCAGGTGCCAGACCAGACCCATTTTAGCATTGGGGACTATGAATTTGATTATACGACGCAAATGATCCTGTTTAAGGGTACGCAGCAGAAGTTATCTACCAAGGAAGCGGAGTTGTTGCGCCTGCTTTGTTTAAAGAAAAATACGGTGCTGACCAGGGAAGAGGCTTTACTGAGCATCTGGCATGACGACAACTATTTTAACGGCCGCAGTATGGATGTGTTTTTGAGTAAGCTGCGCAAATATTTGAAGCAGGATCCCAATGTGGAGATCCTGAATGTGCATGGCAAGGGCTATAAGCTGCTGGTCAATTAAAGCATAAAATCTTTCAGTATAGTTTGGGCACTGCTGCCCCAGTTTTTCATTACGGAAAGTAAGGTTTCCCTGAGACTTTTATGGGTAGCGGCTTTGCCTTTCTTTGGCGGCACCAGCGCATTAGGCGGCACGGGCCGGTCGGACACGGAGGACGCAAACCAGGTGGTGTTTTCATGTGGTAAAGCGACGCCAAGGATCATTCCCGGCAAACCACTGAAAGATTCCGGACCTCCGGAAGGGACAATATCATCGGTATAAAAAGCGACGACATAGATGGAGTCCATGACCAGTGCATTGGCACGACGACAATCGTAGCCGGCGATATTTCGTGTTTCATCGGTGATCTTCCATTTGATCTTCCTCGTGCTGTCGCTGACCAGGAAGGTTTCTTCAAAGACTTTCTTTTGGCTGATGCTCATGCCTGTGGACAAATCATTAAATATAGTGTTGTTTTGATTGACCCCCTGGGTAAAAAACATGGTCGAGGAAGCAGCTTCCTCAACAGGTTTGAACAAGGTTTTGTCTTTTGAGAAAGATAATGTGCTCTTCATGACTTTAAACTGGGGCTGCGTGCGGATGTACTGCTCTGCAATCTGCTGCATAAACGTAGATTTATCTTTAGCAATAATTTTCTTCAGCAGGGCATGCATATTTACAGATTTGTTGAATTCTATAACCCCTTCTGTAATGAAACGGGTATGTTGTGCGCTGAGGGATATAGGGCCAGCTAAAAGGCAGATGACGATGAAGGTTAGGATGTATTTCATGTGTTTATTTTTGAGTTGGTGTTCCGCCCATTTTATTGAAATCCCAAACGAGGGAAAGCAGGAAGTACCGCTGGATGGTAGTATAACTGTTCTGAGTGATCCGGTTGCTCCATGCATTCCTGCTGAAGCCTACATTCTGATTGAGCAGGTCGTTGCCGCTAAGTGAGATGCTGAGGTTTTCCTGTTTGAAGAATTTTTTGACGATGGAGGCATTCCATATCATGCGCTCAAAATCCTCATTAAAAGATGCTGTAGCGGCGGTAAATTGGTACCTGGCATCGGTTCTGATCTCTACCTTGCCAGGGAGGTTGAGGTTCGCAGAGCCATTTCCGTTGAAACCCCATCCATTATTATTGATTTGTTGTAGTGAGGATTCACCGGTTGTATACATGGGCCCGGCGGTTAAATTTATTCCATATTTCTTTGCCTTGTATTTCGATAAACTGAGTCCTCCCGAAAAACTGTAGGCGGTGGAGGTATTGAGGGCGTTGTTGATGTAATTGTAATTGGTATTCCCGCTGGTGTTAAAGCTTAAGCCCAGGTTGGCGTCTATTGCTTTAATTTTCTTACTGTATTCTCCGTAAGCATAAAAGTTTGATGGCATTTTGTCGGTCATGTTGATCGCCTGATAGGTGCTTTTGCCGGCGGCATCGGTCGTCGTGTTGCTTACAATAGAATTTGACGTAAAGGAATAAGAGCCTCCAAAATACATGCTGCGCTCCGACAGCACCTTGTAAGTATTGTACGATACATTGAAGCGATTGGTAAAGGAAGGGTCCAGATCTGCGTTCCCTATTGTAATATTTAAAGGGTCGGTGTTTACCTGTATGGGCTGTATCTGGTCTATCCTGGGCTGGGAATTGTTTCCATTGTAATCCAGCCGGAAGGAGGCCTGTTGAGAAAATTTATATAAATAAGAAGCCTTGGGATTCCAATTGATGAAATTCCGGGTGTATTGGCGGTCACGGAAAGCATCATATTGGCTGAAGCGTACATTGGTTGCCTTGCTGCCAAAATTGATGGTGGTTTTGTTCTTTCTATAGTTGAACATAGCGCCGCCCTGGTTGGTGAGCTGATTGAGGTCAAAATTGTTGCTGAACACAGTATCCAGTTGATTGTATTGTCCCGGAGCGGTCTGATTGAATGATCTTTTGTCGGAACCGGTATTGTTGATGCCCAATCCGTAATTTAAAGTCAGGGCCAGGTTTTTGTACAGGGGCTCTGTGTAGGTGATGTTGGAGTTGAGTATGGAACTGGATGTGTTGTTGGTTTTGTATTGATCTATGTTTTGTGTGCTGTCTACATCGCCCTGCGAATTGTAGAATACGTTTTCTGAATTCAAAAAGCCTTCTGAATACTGTTTCCTCAGTGCTTGAGTAACATTCACCGTATAGGTGCGGCCTGTTTTCTTCAGTTTTTTTGTATACAGTGCACTGATGTTCAACTGCTGCTGATTGCCATCATCGCTCAACCGGCGTTCGCTGGAATTCAGCAAGGTGTTGTCTCCTCTGCTGCTGGATGAGCTAAAGATATCTTTAGAGCCAGTTTTTCCAAGCGACCCGTCAATGGCAACTTTAATGGTAGACGTGGTATCCAGTTTGGCGAAGTAAGTCGCATCTATCTTTTGCATGAAGGTATTGTTTTCAAACTGCTGATCGGAAGCGGAGTTGATGATGCCCGTAGGAAGGTTGTTTTGTGTCAAAGAATTCCGGACACCTTCCACTTGTATGGTGCCGATTTTGTAATTGGTATTCAGCGTCTGTTTGTCGCTGTCAAATTTGGTGTCGTAATGAAGTCCACCAGTGGCGGCGAATGGAATGCCCTGACCGTTGTAGTTTGGCCGGTCTAATTCATCGCCTCCGCCTCCGTAGAACATCATACCCCCATCTTCAGAAAACTCTACATTCATAGAGGACCCGCCATATTTATCCCGGTCCCGCCAATTCAGGCCTGTTTTTCCGGTATTTCCTAAGGTTCCATAGGCGGAGAACTTTTGTTTGGCTTTGAAGGCGTTAAACATGGCCTGCCCCTGGTAGAATTCGTCTGTTCCGGCGCCCACATCAATTTTTCCGAAGTATCCGTTCTTTTTATCTTCTTTAAGCTTGAGGTTTATGGTTTTAGCGGTCACGCCATCGTCTATTCCGGTAAAGGTGGCCTGGTCGCTTTTTTTGTCGTACAACTGGATCTTGTCTACCATATCGCTCCGGATGTTTTTCGTAACCAGGGTAGGGTCGTCCCCGAAAAACTCCTCGCCGTCAACAAGTACTTTATTAACGGTTTGGCCATGGGCGGTAATCTTACCATCTTTGTCTACCTGTATGCCGGGGAGTTGCTTGAGCAGGTCTTCTACCCTGGAATTGGGCTCGATCACAAAACTTCCTGCATTGAACTCTGTGGTGTCCCCTTTTATTTTGATGGCGGCAACTTTCCCCCTGATGATCACATCGGCGAGGAGGGTAGCTTTGAGCGTCATGTTGATCTGTTTGAAATCTTTTGATCTTTGAAGGGAATCCAGCTGGAAATTTTCGACATAATCTGCATAACCAGGGTAACTGACCAGCAAGATAAACTTTCCTAAACCCGGGCTGCTGATCGAAAAGCTCCCGTTTTCTGCGGTACGCGTGAACTTGACCAGGGTAGAATCTTTAGTGTTTAAGATACTCACAGTGGTATTCTGCAGTTTGATATTGGATGCAGAATCGATCACAATGCCTTTTATGGTGTTACTTTCCTGAGCTTGGGTACTGGCGGCGTAAAAAAAACTGGATACGACAAGGCACAGTAAGGACTTTATCTTCATAGAGCGCTTATTATTGAGTTTAGGTTAGAATACTAATGTATAACTAAAAGATTAGTAATAAAAATTATTTCTATTTATTTAGCTTTTTTTAACATTTAGGGTTTTCTTGTGTCGCAAGACAACGTATTACCGCTTTATAGATGTAGGAATTCCTTATATTGAACAAATTTTAGTTATGAAGTCAACGCTATCTTTAGGTATGCTTGTTATGAGTTTGTGGTGGTCGGAACAGACGGTGGCCCAGACTTTTTTTGTTTCACCAACAGGTAAGGACAATAATCCGGGTACTGCGGCGCTGCCATTGGCCAGTTTGGCAGGTGCCCGTGACCGGATCAGGCAATCCCGTTCGGTGGGGCCGGTTAAAGAGGCGGTCCGTGTGGTGGTGAAGGATGGGCGCTATTTTATCACGGACCCGATATTGTTTTCTGCTCAGGATTCGGGGACGGAAGTTTTCCCAGTGGTATACACCGCGGAAAAAGGTGCCAAGCCTGTGTTTTATGGCGGAAAGGAGCTTAAAGGCTTCGAAAAGGTTGACGATCAGCTGTGGCGGGTTTTCATTCCGGAGGTAGCGCAGGGTAAATGGCAGTTTGAGCAGTTGTATGTAAATGGCCGACGGGCGGTCAGGGCCAGGTTTCCCAATACAGGGTTTTACAAACCGCGGGCGGTCAAGGAAATGGTGATAACGCAGGGGCCTGGCCGCGTAGCGGATACGGCAGTCCAGAAAATCAGTTTGTATCCCGATCAGTTTGCATTGCTGAAGACGCTTGGTACTGAGGACCTGAAAACTGCGGTACTTACTTTTTATCACAAGTGGGACAATACCCGCAAGAAGATTTTAAAATTTAGTGTAGAGGATACGGCTGTTTATATTACCGGGAAAGGAATGAAATCGTGGAACCCGCTCAACAAACAGACTTTGTTTACTGTAGAAAATGTAAAAGCAGGCCTGGACACCGGTGGCGAATGGTATCTTGAAAAAGAAGGATATTTATACTACAAGCCATTGCCTGGAGAAAGTATAGAAACTACGGTTGCCTATGCACCGGTCGTGGAGCAATTTATGATCCTGAAAGGCAGCTCGTCGGCAGGCATCAAAAATATTCAATTTGAAAACCTGAGCTTTAGGGTGGCGGGCTATACAATGCCGGCATCGGGCAATGAGCCAATGCAGGCCGCAGCATTTGTAGAAGCGACGGTGATGCTGGATTACACCGCAAATGTGCAATTTATCAATTGCGAGATTGCGCATACGGGATCCAATGCGATCTGGTTTCGCAAGGCCTGTGCAAATGGGAAGATCCAACAATGCTATTTCCACGATCTGGGTGCAGGCGCTGTAAAGATCGGTGAAATCGGACTCACCGGGACGCAGGCGGAGATCACCACCAGGATTACGGTCGACAACAACATTATGCGATCGGGCGGTTTTGTATTTCCTTGCGCAGTGGCGCTGGTTATTTTTAATGCCAGTGATAATATTCTAACCCACAATGAGATTGCGGATTTCAGATACTCGGGTATTTCCGCGGGCTGGAGCTGGGGTTATGGCCCGAGTGTGGCCAAAAGAAATAAGATCGAATTTAACCACATTCATCACCTGGGATGGGGAGTACTGAGTGATATGGGTGGGGTCTACACGTTGGGCAAGTCTGAAGGGACAAGCGTAAGCAACAATGTTATCCACCATATATATGCGGAAACCTATGGGGGCTGGGGACTATATACCGACGAGGGTTCTACTGGTATTGCGATGGAGAACAATCTGGTCTATGCATGTAAAAGCTCCGCTTTTCATCAGCATTACGGGCAGGATAATACCATTCGGAACAATATCTTTTACAACCAGATCCGGGCCCAGCTGGAAGCCTCCAGGATAGAGCCCCATGTTGGTTTTCGCTTCAGCAGGAATGTGGTGTCTTTTTTTAGGGGCGATCTGACTGCATCCCGCTGGGATAGTTTTAACCTGCAGGCCGACTCCAATCTGTATTGGGACAGCCGCGGCAAGGAAATTATGATCAGGAAGAAAACTTTCGCGCAGTGGCAACAGGAAGGGAAGGATGTACACTCGCTGATTGCAGATCCGAAATTTGTGAACGCAGACAAACTTGATTTTAGAATGAAGAATAAACAAGCGGTGAGTCAGATCGGGTTTAAGCCATTTGATTATTCAAAAGCCGGGGTATACGGCAGTAAGTCCTGGAGAAACCTGGCGCGTTTTAATCCGGTTCTTTCAAGGGAATTTGATGCGCTGGTTGATGCTTTGGAAAAGCAGCCAAACAAAAAATAAGAATTGATCACCATATTTTGTGAGATTTCTCAAATTTAGAGCATTTTAACGGTATGCTCAAATCTTTAGTATCTTTGTGTTTCATGCGCAATAAGAAAGAGGTTTTTGATGTCAGAAATTGAACAGGTAAATCCAGCTGAACTGGCGGCTAAATTTATTAATTATACGTCTAAACATATCTTCCTGACTGGAAAGGCCGGTACAGGGAAGACTACTTTTTTACGAAATCTGACCGAACTGACCCATAAGCGTACGGTGATCGTAGCACCAACAGGTATCGCGGCGATCAACGCCTCCGGGGTAACGATACATTCCTTGTTCCAGCTTCCCTTTGGAACCTACCTGCCCAGGCAACCCGTGTTGGGCGAACATCATTACAATCAACAATACAATACGCCAAAAACTATTGTGCGCCATTTGCAAATGAACATGGCCAAGCGGAAGGTGTTTACCGATATGGAGCTGCTGATCATTGATGAGGTAAGTATGTTGCGCGCGGATTTGCTTGATGCGATTGATATGGTCTTGCGTCATGTGAGAAGGAACAACAATAATTTTGGCGGTGTACAGCTCTTATTTATCGGAGACTTGCACCAGTTGCCGCCGGTGGTTAAGAATACAGAATTTCCATTGTTGAGTGAGTTTTATCAAAGCCCCTTCTTCTTTGAGGCCCTGGCTTTGCGCAGCAATCCACCGGTGTATATTGAACTGGAGAAGATATACCGGCAGGCCGATAACGTATTCATCAATCTGCTCAATAACCTGCGGAACAACACGGTGACGGAAGCGGACATTGCTTTGCTGAGAAATCATTACCAGGCAGATTTTAAGGCGCCACTGAATGAAAGGTACATCACACTGACTACCCACAACAATAAAGCCGAGGCGTTAAACAAGCAGCTGCTGGAAGAATTGGAGGGTCGCCCCCATTTTTACAACAGCAAAATAGAAAATGAGTTTAGTGAGTCTGCATATCCTGCCGAAACACGGCTGGAGTTGAAGGTTGGCGCCCAGGTGATGTTCATCAGGAACGATACCCTGGAGGAGCGCCGGTTTTTTAACGGCAAGATCGCGGAGGTGACGGCGCTTTCGGATGATTTTATTGAAGTATTGCCCGAAGGCTCCCGTCAGAAACTCGTATTGGAAAAACATACCTGGAAGAATATAAAATATACGACCGATAAAGTGAGCGGTGAGATCAGTGAGGAACTGATCGGGACTTTTACACAATACCCTATAAAACTGGCCTGGGCCATTACGGTACATAAATCCCAGGGCCTGACCTTCGACAGGGCAATAGTAGATATCGGCAATGCCTTTGCACCGGGACAGGTGTATGTGGCTTTGTCCAGGTTGCGCTCGCTTGAAGGATTGGTGCTCACTTCTCTGTTGGGCGGGCAGGGTATCCGGCAGGATCAGAATGTATTGTTGTTTTCTAAAACCAAGGAAAAACAGGGTGATTTGCAGGAAAGGATATCTGTGGATATGGATGCTTTTCTTTCCGATTACATGCAGGAATGTTTCGATCTGAGCCGTTTGGACAATTACGTATATGAACATGTGCATTCCTATACCAAGGACATCAACAGGTCTGCCAAGCAAAAACATCATAAATGGGCAGGCAAGTTATTGAAAGATTTGATTGAACTGCGTACACATGCCGATAAGTTTTTGGCGCAGGTGCGCCGCCTGAGTACTGACCGCAGTGCGGAAGGTATGCAGACTTTACTGGAGCGGGTGCGTGCTGCTGAGAAATACTTTAGCCCTAAACTGGAAACGTTTTCTGAAGAGATCTTTGAAAGGATGGAGCTGGTGAAGCAGGACAAACAGGTGCTGGAATTTTTAAGTGAACTGCTGGAAATGGAAGCCCTTTTTTATGAGCAGTTTAAAAAGATGAAAAAGGCACTGGCTTTATTGTCGTCCGTTATAGAAAAGAAGGATTTTAAACGGGAAGATGTGGACAGGCTGGTGGATGTATCTGCCAGGGCGAAGCGGATGCAAAAGGTATTTGCAATGGAAGACACGTTGGATTTTACTGAGAAGAAGGGCGGAAAGGCGAAGTCGGGCAAAGCCAGGAAAACCAAAGAAGTGAAGTTGAAAGAACCAAAAGAAGATACCAAAGAGGTGTCGTTAAAATTGTGGAAAGCGGGCCGTTCTATCCTGGAGGTTGCAGCAGAACGTAAAATGGCCAAAGAAACCATAGAGGGACACCTGGCCCATTATGTAGCCCGGCAGGAGATTTCGGCTTCCGATATCGTGGATTATAAAAAGCTCAATAAGATTATCGAAACGATTGTGGCGTTGAAAACAACCAGCATGAACCCGATCCGGGAGAAGTTGGGCCGGGAGTATTCTTTCGGGGAGATCAAAATCGGATTGGCAGCTTATCTGGCTGAAGGAGATTAAATGCCGATCTCGCCTTCAAAGACTTTTTCTGCGGGGCCGCACAGAAATACATTGGTGAAGGTCTGGCCGTCATAGTTGAAGTTGACGCTGAGTTTGCCGCCAAGTACTTTAATGTCGGTCGTGATGTGTCCCGCTTGCTTTGCTTTGTAGGCCATAGACAAAGCAACTGCCGTAACGCCGGTGCCACAGGCATAGGTTTCATCTTCCACGCCTCTTTCAAAAGTACGGACAAATAGATGGTCTCCCTTATTTTCTATGAAGTTGACATTGATGCCTTTTTCTTTGTAGGTGGGGTTATTGCGAATGGCTTTGCCCTGCTGATACACATCCATCTGTTCCAGATCACTGGCTTCTATGACATAATGTGGTGAACCGGTATTCAGCACAAAAGCATTTTCATCAGTAGAAATATCCTGTACATCGATCATTTGCAGCTCAATCCAATTGCCTTCAGCGGTAATTCTGGCATAATGGGGGCCGTCGACTGCCAAAAAGTTAGTTTCTGTGTCAATAATTCCAAGATGCCTGGCGAAGGCCACGATGCAGCGGCCACCATTTCCACACATACTTCCGAGATTACCGTCTGCATTGTAATATACCATCTCGAAATCATAATCCGGATGGTCCTGCAAGAGCATCAATCCGTCTCCACCAACACCGAAACGTCTGTCGCACAGCAGGGAGACCGCATTGTGGTCTGCATTTTTAAAGTTGCCGCTGCGGTTATCAATCAGCATGAAATCATTTCCGGCTCCCTGGTATTTATAGAATTGAAGACTCATAAAAAGCTGTAGTTTTGGTATTTAACATTTTTTAACAGTATCACAGACGTGTTTAGCATACAAATATCGTTTATATGGTATTAAATTTGAACATAACAGATGAAATAAATAATACAGGAACTGTCAGGAGTTTATACCAACAGTATATAGTGTACGACTCCCCACGGTTTTTTAACGGTTTAAAAAACAAATTATATAGAGATGAAAAAAATAGGAATGATCGCGTTGGCTGCATTTATCGGAGGTGCAGCGGCAATTGGCTCTTACAAATTCTTGGAAAATAATAATGATGGCTTGTCTATCGCTGAAAGTCAGAATGTTCTTTTCGCAAGCAATCCGGTAAAGATATCTTCGGCGGGTACGGCTGATTTTGTTCAGGCGGCTTCAGCGGTTTCACCTGCAGTTGTACATATTAAGACGACTTACGGCGGACAAACGACGTCCAGAGGCGGAACTCCATTTGATATGATGGAAGAGTTTTTTGGTGGAGGTGGCCGCAGGGCACAGCGTATGCCAAGGGCAGCTTCTGGTTCGGGAGTGATCCTTACTACTGATGGATATATTGTGACCAACAACCACGTGGTGGAAAATGCAGAGAAAATAGAAGTTGTATTGTCCGACAGACGTAAAGTTGCGGCTAAAGTAGTGGGAAGAGATCCGAATACAGATCTCGCCCTGATTAAGGTAGAAGAAAAGAACCTGCCGATTGTGAAAATGGGAAATTCTGATGATGTACAAGTCGGGGAGTGGGTATTGGCGGTAGGTTTTCCATTGGATTTACAGACTACGGTAACAGCCGGGATTGTGAGTGCTAAATCAAGAAGCATAGGCATATTGGGGCGTGACGGACAGGAGCCGACAGAAGAAGAGTATGAAGAATATCAACGTACCGGAAAGGCACCAACACGTACCAATAGCAGTATCGAGTCATTTATTCAGACTGACGCTGCGATCAACCGTGGAAATAGTGGCGGGGCTTTGGTAAATGCCAATGGCGAACTGGTTGGTATCAATGCGGCAATCGCTTCGCAAACAGGTATGAATGAAGGATACGGTTTTGCTATTCCGGTTAATCTGGCCAAGAAAGTTCTGGAAGATTTCAGGAAATATGGTGAGGTGAGACGTGGTTTTATCGGGGTAACTTTCGAGCCATTGGATGCCGATTCTAAAGAAAAGTATAAAGTATCTGAGAACAGTGGTTTGTATGTCAATAGTGTGATGGAAAACAGCGGCGCATCTGCAGCGGGTATTAAGAAAGGGGACATCATTAAGAAAGTAGAAGGAAAAGAGATTTTTGATTCTCCGGATCTTCAGGAGCGTATCGGCAGGCTGAGTCCTGGTGATAAGGTTCAGTTGACTATACTGAGAGAGGGAAATTTGAAGAACTTCAATGTAACTTTAAAAAGTAATGAGTCGGCTACTAAGCTTAAGCCTACTTTGGCCAGCAACGAGAAATCTACGGGTGCTACAATAAGTGCATTGGGCGCAACGTTTGAACCAGTAACTGCTGCACAAAAAGCGAAGTATGGTTTGAAAAATGGCGTGGTGATCACCAGTGTTGTACCAGGAAAGGCTTTTGACAACTACAGCATCCCTAAAGGATTGATCGTGACCAGCGTAAACGGCAAGCCTGTAAACAATGTGAAAGATGTGGAAGCCGCATTACCGAGTTCGAAAAATGGCCTGATATCCATATCAGCTATCGGACCGGATGGAACTTTCGGTTTCTCATTCCCGGTAAACTAATAAGAACTTATATCTGGTTAGATAGAATAGCCGTTTCTCTATGGAGAGGCGGCTTTTTTTGTTGTCCTTATTCAGGTTTGGCAGTATCGTCCATGATATTTACATGGATCACCTCTGCCGCATTTTTCAACAGCCTCTTACAAGCTCTGCTCAAATTCTTTAGCCGGAGGTTTTTGCCCGCTTTGTTGTACCGCTCAGTTAGTTTGTTGAGTGCATCGATGGCCGACATATCCGTGACCTTACTGTCTTTAAAATCTATGATTACTTCATTTGGGTCTCCGTATACGTCAAATTTCTCTATGAAATTGCTGATGGAACCAAAGAATAACGGGCCATAGATGACATAATGCTTCGTGCCATTTTCATCCAGATGTTTCCTGGCCCGGATACGCTTTGCACTCTCCCAGGCGAAAACCAATGCAGAGATGATGACACCGATCAGTACGGCAAGGGCAAGGTTGTGGAGCAATACCGTAATGCCGGCGACCACGATGCCCACAAAGACGTCCTTTTTAGGCATTTTGTTGAAGACCTTCAAGCTTACCCATTCAAATGTGCCGATAGCCACCATGATCATCACACCGGTTAGTGCAGCCATAGGCAACAGGCCAATGACTGGTGCACCAAAAAGTATAATGATCAGGATGGTGAGCGATGCAATGATGCCTGAGAGCCTGGCCCTGGCGCCCGCCGAAAGATTGACCAGGGTCTGGGCAATCATCGGGCATCCGCCCATTCCGAAGAAAAATCCATTCAGGATATTGGCACTGCCCTGGGCGATGCATTCCCTGTTGCTGTTGCCCCTGGTGTCGGTTATTTCGTCTACGAGACTTAAGGTGAGCAACCCTTCCGTTAAACCTACTGCGGCCATGATTAATGCATATGGAAAAATAATGGTGAGGGTTTCGAGATTGAGGGGGATGTTGGGAATATGAAAAGGAGGGAAGCCCCCACTTACGGAAGCGATATCTTTTACCGTTTTGGTATCTATGCCGAAACCCAGGACGATTAAAAATACAACAATAATGGCGACGAGTGAGGCGGGCACTGCCTTTGTTAGTTTGGGGAACAATACCACGATGGCAATCGTAAGGGCAACCAGGGAACCCATGATCAATAGAGGCGTTCCGGATAACCAGACCAGCTGACCATTGACGATGGTTTTGAATTGCTCCAGCTGCGCCATAAAAATAATGATGGCAAGCCCATTGACAAAGCCGTACATCACCGGTTGAGGTACCAGCCGGATGAATTTGCCGAGTTTGAAGACGCCGATCAGTATCTGGAGAATCCCCGCCAGAGCGACCGCTGCAAACACATATTCAAGTCCGTTGGATTTCATCAGGGCGATGAGCACGACGACTGTAGCGCCTGCACCGCCGGAGATCAATCCTGGCCGGCCACCAAATATGGAGGTGATCAGGCCCATTATAAAGGCGGCATACAGTCCCGTCAAAGGAGGAAAGCCAGCCAGAATGGCGAAAGAAAGTGATTCAGGCATCATGGTCATGGCTACCGTCAGTCCTGCTAATATTTCAGTTTTATAATTGACCTTTTGTGAGAAGTCGAAAAAATGTAGTCGTGAAGACATGCTTAATGATTCGGTGTAAAGAAGAGCTGCAGATGAATAGTTTTAACCCATGTTAAAAATTTCCCATTGAGGTTTAAATAGGCTTTTGTTTTAGAATGTTTCTAAATAGTTTATTTATGCCCATTTAGGGTTTTGAATTCACAAATTTATTCTTTTATTAAATACTTTTGCAATAACAGAATTAAATTACAATCTAATGGCGAGTTTCGGAAATGCTTTTTCCTCTTCGATAGGGAAAAAATTAATAATGGGTATTACGGGCCTGTTTCTTATTTCATTTTTAGTCGTGCACTGCTTTTTGAATTCATTGATCTTTTTGAACGATGGCGGGCTGACGTTTAATATTGGCGCACATTTTATGGCGACCAACTGGATTATCCGGGCGATGGAAATCGTATTGTTTGCTGGTTTATTGGCCCATATTATCCAGGGTTTCAGGTTGGTGTTTCAGAACCGGGCGGCGAGACCTGAGCGTTATGCGGTCAATAACGGGTCGGCCAATAGCAAATGGTATTCGAGGTCAATGGGTCTTTTGGGTACTTTATTGTTGATCTTTTTGATTGTCCACATTTCTAAATTTTGGGTAATCTCCCGTTTTACCGGTATACCTACTGTAGATGCAAACGGGCATGAAGATTTGTTTGCTGTTATGGTCGAGACTTTCAAAAATCCTTTACTGGTGGCATTGTATGTATTTTCAATGGGTTCGCTGGCTTATCACCTGTTGCATGGCTTCGCTTCGGCTTTCCAGACTTTAGGATGGAACCATAAGAAATATACACCGATCATTAAAGCCCTGGGTTTTTGGTATTCTATCATCATTTCTTTGCTTTTTGCAGCTATGCCACTGGCAATGTATCTGGGGTTTATTAAATAATATTTTAGCACAAAAGATATGTCAGATTTGAATTCAAATATACCAGAGGGCGAATTAACCGGAAAATGGACTAAGTTTAAGTCTTCTGTGCCTTTGGTTAACCCATCAAACAAAAGAACTATTGAAGTAATCATTGTCGGTTCAGGTTTAGCAGGAGCTTCGGCAGCAGCAACTTTGGCTGAGATGGGATATAAAGTTAAATGTTTTTGCTTCCAGGATTCCCCACGCAGGGCACACTCTATCGCGGCTCAGGGTGGTATAAATGCGGCAAAAAACTATCAGAATGATGGCGATAGTACTTATCGCTTATTTTACGATACGATAAAAGGGGGCGATTACCGTGCACGCGAAGCGAATGTACATCGTTTGGCTGAGGTGAGTGCGAATATTATAGATCAGTGTGTGGCACAAGGTGTGCCGCTGGCCAGGGAATATGGTGGTTTGCTGGACAACCGCTCTTTTGGTGGTACACAAGTGCAAAGAACGTTTTATGCGGCTGGTCAGACTGGTCAGCAATTATTGCTGGGCGCATATTCTGCTTTGGAGCGCCAGATTGGTATGGGTAAAGTAGAAATGTTTACCCGTCACGAGATGCTTGAAGTGGTCAAAATCGATGGTAAGGCACGCGGTATTATTGCCCGTAATCTGATCACCGGAGAAATCGAACGTCACTTTGGTCATGCAGTTGTACTTGGAACAGGTGGTTACGGAAACGTATTTTACCTGTCTACCAATGCGATGGGCAGTAATGTCACTGCGGCATGGAAAGCGCACAAGCAAGGTGCTTATTTTGCAAACCCATGCTATACGCAGATTCACCCGACCTGCATCCCAGTATCGGGAGATCACCAGAGTAAACTGACCCTGATGTCAGAATCTTTGCGTAATGACGGAAGGATCTGGGTGCCTAAGAAAAAAGACGATACCCGTAAAGCTTCTGATATTCCAGAGGACGAAAGAGACTATTACCTGGAGCGCCGTTATCCTGCGTTTGGTAACTTGGTACCGCGCGATGTGGCTTCAAGAGCAGCCAAAGAGCGTTGTGATGCAGGTTACGGTGTAGGTGCTTCTAAATTGGCTGTATATCTTGATTTCAAGGCCAATACAGAGCGTTACGGTAGGATAGAGGCTTCAAAAGCCGGGATTCACAATCCTGATAAAGAAACCTGCATGCGTTTGGGAACCGAAGTGGTTAAAGCAAAATATGGCAACTTGTTTGACATGTATGCGCAGATCACCGGAGAGAACCCTTACGAAACACCAATGAGGATCTATCCAGCAGTACATTATACAATGGGTGGCCTTTGGGTTGATTATAACCTGATGACCAACGTACCGGGCTTATATTGTACTGGTGAGGCCAACTTCTCTGATCATGGTGCCAACCGTTTGGGTGCTTCGGCATTGATGCAAGGCCTGGCGGATGGTTATTTTGTATTGCCTTATACTATCGGACAATATTTATCTAAAGAAATCTCCGTAAAAGCTATTCCAACAGATCATCCTGCTTTTGTAGAAGCTGAAGCCAAAGCAAAAGGTATTTTGGATACGCTGATCAATATCAAAGGGACTAAATCTGTGGATCATTTCCATAAGAGACTGGGTCACATCATGTGGGAAAAATGTGGTATGGCACGTAATGAAAAAGGCCTGAAGGAAGCGATTGAGGAGATCAGGGCTTTACGTGCTGAATTCTGGAAGGATGTCCGTGTACCGGGTTCTGCTGACGAACTAAATACAGAGTTGGAGAAAGCAGGCCGTGTGGCCGATTTTATTGAGTTGGGGGAATTGATGTGTATCGATGCTTTAAACCGCAATGAAAGCTGCGGGGGGCACTTCAGGGAAGAGTATCAGACAGAAGAAGGAGAAGCGTTGCGTGATGATGAGAACTACGCTTACGTAGCTGCCTGGGAATTTAAAGAGGGTGTAAACTTTGAACTGCATAAAGAGGAGTTGAAGTTTGAAAATATTAAAGTAGCACAAAGAAGTTATAAATAGTACAATATCATGAGTACAGGAAATATGAACTTAACGCTGAAAGTTTGGCGTCAGAAAAATAACAAGACCAAAGGTGCTTTGGTGGATTATAAGGTGTCTGATATTTCGCCTGATATGTCTTTTTTAGAGATGTTCGATGTGCTGAACGAGCAACTGATCAATAAGGGTGATGAGCCTATTGTATTTGATCACGACTGTCGTGAAGGTATCTGCGGAATGTGCTCGATGTTCATCAATGGTCGTCCTCATGGACCAAAAGACCTGGTGACGACCTGCCAGTTGCACATGCGTTCCTTTAAGGACGGCGATACGATTGTGGTAGAGCCGTGGAGGGCAAAGGCGTTTCCGGTGATCAAGGATTTGACGGTAGACAGAACTGCATTTGACAGGGTGATTGCTGCGGGTGGTTTTATCTCGGTGAATACAGGTAATGCACAAGATGCCAATAACCTGCCAATCCCTAAAATCCAGGCCGATGCTGCATTCGAAGCGGCTGCCTGTATTGGTTGCGGTGCTTGTGTGGCTACCTGCAAGAACGCATCTGCGATGCTGTTTGTATCGGCCAAAATTTCACAGCTGGCTTTGTTGCCACAAGGGCAACCTGAACGTTACAGAAGGGTGCAAAGCATGGTTGCGCAGATGGATGCTGAGGGTTTTGGTAATTGTACAAATACAGGTGCATGTGAGGCAGAATGTCCTAAAGGGATATCTTTAGAAAACATCGCACGCATGAATAGAGATTTTTATTCTGCAAAATTTGTATCTGAGGAAGATATTTAATAGTTTTATACGACGAGACAAGGGTATTACATACAAAACCCCGGCTAATTTAGCCGGGGTTTTGTATTATATAGAGCGTTAGTTAAGTAGCCTTAATTATTCTTTTTGATGGTGGTTGTAGAACTTTCATGGGTCGCTTTAGAATCTTTATTGGCCTTTTTAGTGGAAACTATCACGACCCCATTTTTGCCTTCTTCACCATACAATGCAGTGGAACTTTCTCCTTTTAATACATATATTGTTTCAATATCATCAGGTTTTAAAAAGGTCATTTCTTCGGAGTTAGTGAGTTTTTTACCATCAACTACAAACAAAGGGGCATTCGGGCCACTATTACTGCTGATATTCATAAGTGAGTTATTGGTCCCCTTTCTAATTATAATACCACCATGTATTCCGTTCCCTGTATTGGTCTGGGAAGTCGGATGATTGTCATTGGTCAGATTAAACGAGATTGGAATGTTGTATTTTACCCGAACTGGCTTGCCACCTTGGATGCCTGGAGTCCATTTAGGGCTTGCTTGCATCACCCTCACAGCTTCTTCATCTGTACCGCTCCCTAACTTACGATCAACTTTTATTCCGGTCAACGAGCCATCTTTTTCGACAGTGAAGGATAAATAAACTTTGCCTTGCACTTTATTTTCCGCGGCCTCTGCAGGATATTTCAGATTGGAGCGTAAATATTCGTAAAATTTTATCATTCCTCCGGGATAGCCTGGTTGAGTCTCGATCGCTACAAAACTATATACTTTGGTGTCACTATCATTTTCCGGGGCGGATGCAGATCCATTGTCGGAAGTGGATGGTGATTTACTATATCCCGAAACGTAAATAGTACTTAGTGTTTTGTAGTCTGTCAGTGACACTACTTTTTCATTTTGAACAGGTGTTTGTATGCCTTCTATTCTAAATGAAACGGGTAGAATATACTTTCCATCTGCACTACTTTTAAAATCCTTATAGGACAGGATCGTACTCATCACTTCTGCATCGCAGCCATGGCCTAACGATTTGCCAGCTACTCCAAGACCTTCTATTTCTCCATTACTTATGGTGAATTTTATATAACTATTGCCTTGAAAATCGCTTTGTTGCGCCTGGACCGGATATTTGATTTTACGCATCGTGTATATGTAAAAGTCTTTCCAATCGATGCGTACACTTGCAATGGCTGTAGTATCTAACGTCAAATGATTTTTAGTAACCTGTCGGTTTTTTAACTTGGGGATGGCTAATGATACCGTATTTACCACCGCTTCGTCGATGACATGTTTAACGGTATTTAAGGGCTCGTTTAGCGGAAGATTATCTGTGATATATTTTATGTCTTCATTGTTACGGATTGTAGCAGAGGATAAGATTAAAGTCATTGCAAATAAGGGAACAAACAAGCCGTATTTTAGAACGGCGGCCCTTTTTGAACGTTGTTTATGTAACATATAAATTCTTTTTTTGATCAATGATTTATTGAAAAAACTATTGGTAAGGTGATTTGGCTTTACGCCGAAGGCGGTACTCAGCAAGAGCAAAGCATATTGTTCTTTATCACCTTGATAATTGGCAGCTGCTTCATCTGCCAGGTATTCATGGATATTCTTCACCGTCCTTTTGTAGAAATAAATGGCTGGATTAAACCAATTAAGAATGCCTAATACCTCGAAAAACAGGATGTCCAGGGTATGCCATTGGCGGATATGCACCTCCTCATGTTTCTCGATGATCTGTACCCCTGGTAAATCCTTATCGATGATCTTCTTACTGAAAAAGGAAAATGCAGTTCCAGAGGTCGATACCTTAAGTAACAAACGAACTTTATACAGCTGAAATAGAAAGCGTACCATGAAAAATAATACGCCGATAAGGTAGAGCAGTACAACTATCTCGCTGGTGTTCAGCCGATCCGGAGTTTCTTCCAAAACTACTACTTGGGCCATCATCACATTTAATTGATCCACGCCCGTGTACACAGGTTGAGCGACAGGCTGGGTAGTAAACCATTCAAACCTTAAGATGGGTATGATCATGGATAAGAATCCTGCCGACAGCAGATAAATGCGGTTCAGAATAAAATAAGTCTCTTTGTCTAACAACAACTTATAGAAGCCATAAAATACAACTAAGTATATATTGACTTGTAATATATAATGTGCCCAGCTCATCTTGGTCGGTTTTTAATTTTGCTGATCATTTTAAGGATTTCATCTACGTCACTCAGGTCCAGTTTCTCTTCTTTAACAAAGAAGGAAAACATACTTTCTACAGAGTTTTCGAAATAATTGCCCAGTAATTTTTCAGTTGCATGGCGCTTATAATCTTCCCTGCTGATGAGGGGAAAATACTGATGGGCTTTGCCAAAGGCTTCGTGTCCGATAAAACCTTTGGATTCCAGGATCCTAATGATTGTAGAAACTGTATTGTATGCGGGTTTGGGTTCGGGCAAATGGTCCATCACTTCCTTTACAAATCCTTTTTCTATTTGCCATAGGATTTGCATAAGTTGTTCTTCTGCCTTAGTTAAGTCTTTTATTTCCATTTCAGTTTTATAATTAGTTATGTGCTTAGCATACCACATATTGCGCATTATCTGGTATAACTAAGAATTTAGTATAAACTTAAAACTAATTATTTAGTTTTCAAAACAAAAGATATTTTTTTAATAAATAAAGAAGGCGGTCTATGGAAACCCGCCCTTCTTTACATTAAAAACTAAACCTAAATTATTTGAAATATGACCAGGCTTGTTGGAATACCGGTCAATGATGGAAGAAGTTATAAGGTAGCCCGGACTGCCTTGACGACTGAATTTATTGTTGGAGTAGCTTTGGTAGCTACTTCATTGGTATTTTCTTTTGTTGATGAGGTCATCGTTAAAAGCATCATAACGAAAACCGGAACCAATAAAAGTAAGAAGGGCGAGATGTTTGTCAACTTTTTCATAGCAGTGTATTTTAGTATAATGTCTTTTTTGTTATCTAGTGTATTTTGTTCCCGGGAGTTCTCTAAAGCTCCGTTTGATGAAACAAAGAGAATGAATTAGAATTTCTCTTTAAAATGTTTTAGACCAAGCTTAAATAATTATAGATGAACGCCAAAATTGAATAGTTTTATAGAATATTGCATCGCGGAGCCAGTTGGTAGAAAGAAAAAGCCAGTTGGTCGAATGCTGATGCCAAAAAGCATCTGATTTTTTTAATTTGTAACGATAAGCACAGATAGAATTGCATGAAAGCTAAAGGGCCCTTGACCGTACATCTCATATTTTGGTTACTGATCGCAATACCATATTTCATGAGTTTGATCAATTCAAGCAGGGCGCTCTCAAATTATGAGCTCCTGGTGCAATTGGGTTACTACGGATTGATTAATATCTCTATATTTTATATTAATTATACTTTACTGATCCCGCTGCTGGTCAAAGAACAGAAGAAATATTGGATTTATATATCGTCCATTCTGCTGCTTTTAATCGGGATGGTACTGGTCAAAACTGTAATAGCTACCTTACATAGCGATATCATACTTTCTTATACCAGTATGACCACTGGGAAGAAGGCGTTTTTAAATACCACTCAATATGCGTTAACCGCGGTATTCACTTCAGGATTTTTTATAGTGGTCAGTTCCCTGCTGAAGTTCGCAATAGACTGGTTTGGAAATGAACGTGTTCAGCGCAATCTGGAAAGGGAGCGAAAGGATATGGAGTTACAATTCCTGAAGTCCCAGCTCAATCCTCATTTCCTGTTCAACTCCCTGAACAATATTTACGCCCTTGCTTACAAACAGTCTGATAAAACTGCAGATGCAATATTGAAGCTCTCCGAGATTATGCGCTATATGATCTATGAGAGTAATGACAGTTGGGTGTCTTTAAGCAAAGAGATTGAATATGTGAAAAGCTTTATCGAATTGCAGAAACTGAGGTTTAAGGATGGGGCGGCAGTAGAGTTGCAGTTGAACGGAGAGATTGACGACCAGCAGATCGTGCCCCTTATTCTGATTTCATTTGTAGAGAATGCTTTTAAGCACGGTGTCGCCAATGATCCGAAAAATCCAATCCGGATCAATATCATTGCCAATCAGAAGATACTCCATTTCAGCATTACAAATAAGAAGAACAAAGCCAATAAGGATTTGATGGGTGGAGTAGGCTTGAACAACGTGGAACGGAGGTTACAGTTGCTTTATCCGGAGCGATATAAATTAAATATCGTAAATTCGGAAACTCAATATACGCTTGAATTAATGCTGGACTTATGACAAAGTTGAAATGTATTGCAGTTGACGACGAACCGTTGGCGCTTGATATTATTGAAGATTATGTTTCCAAAGTACCGTTTCTGGAACTGGTGAAACGAACAGAAAATGCAATAGAAGCATTGCAGTTGGTACAGGCAGGGGGTATAGATCTGGTTTTTTTGGATATACAGATGCCTGATCTTACGGGAATCCAGTTTTTAAAGATTGCCAATGGTAAAGCGAATTATATACTCACTACAGCTTATTCTCAGTATGCGCTGGAAAGTTATGATCTGAATGTATCTGATTATTTGTTAAAGCCTATTGCTTTCGACCGATTTTATAAGGCTGTTGAAAAAGTACACAATCAAATGAAAAATGCAGAGCCTATTGCTGCTCCGCAACCGATATTGACGTCAGCGCCCTTTTCGGCTGCTACCCAGCCTATACAGGATTTTATTTTTGTTAAAACAGATAATAAGATCCAGAAGATAGAGCTCGACGACATTTTATATATAGAAGGTTTGAAGGACTATATTTCTATTTATACAAAGGCCGGACGCATCATCACTCTTCAAAATATGAAGAAAATGGAGGAGGGGCTACCTGCCAGCCAATTTGTGAGGGTTCATAAATCCTATATTATTTCTATTGACAAGATAGAAAGCATTGAGCGGAGCCGCATTTCGATTTGCGGAAAGATTATTCCGATCGGGGATACCTATCGGGATGAATTTTTCAAAAGGATTGATAACAATAATATATAAGGTTATTGTTTCAATTTCTGTCTGATGAGATCTTCAGCTTCTTTGACAATTTCTTCGGGTGCTTTTCCGGTTTTGTCTATGGGCTCCAGAACCGTCCATCTAAGGCTTTCGCCAAAGCTTAGCGGATAGCTGCCATACTGTACCATTTTCCAGGAGTTTTCTATAGCGATGGGAATGACCATTGCTTCGGGGGCCGCTTTAAGGAGCGTAGCGATGCCACCCACTTGGAAAGGCCTGATCTTACCATCCTTTGCTCTTGTTCCTTCAGCAAAGATCATGGCCGACCAATTCTGGGCTTTCATTTTTCTGCCCAATTTGATGATTTCACCGATGGCTTGTTTACTGTCTTTTCGATCTATATTAGCCCCGCCACCATATTTAAGGTTAAAGGAGATACTGGGGATTCCTTTAGTCAGTTCTATTTTTGAGATAAACTTTACGTGGTGTTTTCGTAGAAACCAGATCAAGCCAGGAATGTCGTACATGCTTTGATGGTTGGCAATAAAGATCTTCGGCTGATCGACCGGTAAGTGTTGTTTATTAATAAAGGTGACAGAACTGCCCAGGAAGACATTACAATAGGTCAGAAAGAAGTTGAGCACGTCGACGGATGCCTTATGGGCTTTGTAGCCAAAAAAGCGGTAACAGACCCACTGAATGGGTTGGAAAATAATCAGCGTTAGTAAGAAAAAGAAATAGAACAGTGGACTGAAGATATATCCTAGAAATTTATTCATGAAAAGCTTATTTATAAATTATAATGCGCCCTGATCGATTAAAATTTTTGTCTTTAAAATTGCGGCAACACTCATGCTGTCGGTAATTTCTCCATCTATTACCATTTGAAAGGCTTGTTCGAAAGGAAGTTTACGGATGACCAACTGTTCGGTTTCTTCTGGTGCAGACTGCCCGACTGTTAATCCTGTTGCGACATAGATAATAGAAAGCTCATCACTTACCGAATTAGACAGGTGCATACGCTGGAGTTCTTTCCAGCTGCTGGCAGAAAGGCCGGTCTCTTCGAGGAGTTCCCGCTGCGCGCTAAGTAGTGGCTCGGTATCTAAAGCCCCACCACCTTCCGGAATTTCCCAACTATAGGCATTGAGCGGGAAACGATACTGGCCGACAAGCCAGGTATGATGATCTTCATCCAGTGGAAGAATCCCGATCGCATAGTTTTTAAAATGTACTTCACCGTAGATTCCTGCCCCGCCAGAGGGGTTAATCACCTCATGCTCTGTAAGCGTAATCCAGTTGTTGGTATAGATTGTCTTGCTGGATAGTGTAGTCCAGGGATTGCCTTCTTCCATGCGGCAAGATACGAAAAACTCTATTTTACAAGCAACAGCAATTTTAATTAGCGCTTCTTCGCAGGAGGGGCTGCCTGTTCTACAGTAGATGCTTTAGGTACGGTTACTTTTTTCATGTTCGAGAACCTGTAGCTCAGGCTCAGGGAAACATTATTGGTGTTGTTGGTTGACAAGCCTTCCAAAAGGAAGTTGGTCCCCGTGTTATATACAGTATTATTTCGCCTTCCGAACGGATCATTTATGCTAATGCGGGTCAATAGCTTGTTTTTCATAAATGATTTTCTGGCCCCAAAGCTGCTCTCTACTGAGCCTTTTGTCCGACCTTGTGCATTGATATTGTTGGCATAGTTTAGGTTGGCCTCACAGGCCGTTTTAAAAGGTAATTGTAAGGAGACGCCCATTGTGCCTCTGAGACTCATACCTTTTCTATTCAGAGCAGTATTTAATTTAGATGTATATTTACCTTGAATAATGTTGAAACTGACGTTTGTAGAGATCGTTTTGTGAGGGCGGTAATTTCCGATCAGGATCAGTGCTGTAGAAGTATTGTTGCCCACATTGTCATACGTGGCTTCAGATACCCCATTGTCCAGTACAGTCCTGTAACGTTCTATCACCCCGTTGCTGGAGGAATAAGACAATCTTGGGGTAAAGGACCACAATTCTCCAAACATACCAAAGCTGATTGAGATCTGTTGGGTATAGGCAGGGTTAAGGTCCGGATTACCAAAAGAAATGTTGAGCGGGTCATTGTTGTTGACCTGTGGGTTGAGAGTAGTTTCTCTTGGCCTGTCGATCCTCACGCTGTACGTCGCGCCGATATTGTATCTTTTCCTAAAAAAGCGGTTGACCGACAAGTTCGGGAATACACTAACGTAAGATTTGAGATCATATTTATCTCCGGTGGAGAGGTCAAAGTCTACATCTGTGATTTCTGTTCTGATTCCGGGCTTAACGCTCCATCCGTCTTTTCTGTAATTGTATGAAGCGTATCCGGCAAGAATATGTTCATTGTAAAGAAACCGGTTAGTGAGCGTAGGATTGGTGATATAGAGCAGGTCGTCAAAATCATAATCCTGTACGATCAGATCATTGTCGTTTTTACGGTAATTGTACTGTACCCCCAGTTCGATCCTGTCGCGTTTCTTAAACACCGGCTTATCAAAATCCAGGTTGAAGTTAATGCCATCGTTAAGGATTTCATTCTGGTTGAATTGCATTGTTGGAGAGGGGCGGCTAGGGGCTGCGAAGCGGCGGTCAAAAATACGGTCATTGGTATTGCTGTTGCCGTTGATGGAAACACCCATTTCCAATCTGGATCCTGAGGTATCTACTTTGACACTGTACTCGGCGTTGACTACGAAATTATTGCCGAGTGCATCATAGGTGTTATTTTGTTTACGTAACCGGGTTTGTTCACGCTCCTGATTAAAGTAATAGAAATCAAGATCTGAATCACTGCTGTTTTTGTTCGTATTGTAATTGACCGATACCTTGAGGTTCTGGGCAGGTGTGATGTCCCAGTTCAGGCCGGCCCTGGCATTTCCGCCATTGCTCAGTGAATTGTTGTTGCTATACTGGTCATAATAGAATACGGTGTCCGGTCTAAAGTTTGTCCGGACCGACTCATTGTAGGTTCTTCTCAACTGTTCCCGGTAGGTCACGCTTCCATTCACCGAGAACTTATTACCTTTATAAGCTGCTTGCGCAGTGGCATTTGAGTTTTCCTGCAAGCCTGCGGTTGCGCTCAGACTTCCGTTGAAACCAAGTTTAAAGCCTTTTTTCATCACAATATTGATGATTCCTTCGCCATCTGCAGAATATCTGGCCGGTGGATTGGTCATCACTTCAATTTTTTCGATAGCTTCCGAAGGCAACACGTTCAGCAGGTCGGCGATATTGGAGGTCATAAAATCAGAAGGCTTCCCATCTACAAATACCCGGGTACTTCTTTTGCCGGCAATCGTTGCGTTTCCATCGATATCTATTTGCACCATAGGTACATTCTTCAACAGGTCAGTTGCGGTGCTGCCTTCGGCCAATATAGATTGATCTACGTTATAGGTGATCATATCTGCTCCAAACTCTACGGTAGGTTTGGTAGCGGTAATGATTACTTCTGCCAGGTTGTTTTGATCACTGCCGAGTTTTAAGGTACCCAGATCTTTATCCTGTTCCTTTTGATTAAGTACAATATCACTTAGGATCAGTGGTGCATAGCCAACATAGCTGACCTTTAGTTTATAAATGCCAAAATTAAGGGCGTCAAATTTGAAATTGCCATTCTCATCGGTTGGTGTCGTAAATAACGGCTGTTCGGCACCGGCTGCGTAAATGGATACGATGGCTGATGGAATGGATAGTCCATCAAGTTCATCGACAACTTTGCCTGAAATGCTTCCTTTTTCGGCAAAAGAAGAATATGCTGCTCCAGCGGTAAGCGCATGGAGAAGGCATAATACGACTATTAAAGTGTAGTTTATTGGTTTCAACGTGTGTATAGTTAACACTAAGATATAAAAAAACCAAGAAGGTTTAATCCTTCTAATAAAATATTTTAAAAGGATTCTTCCGCGCCTCTGGATTCCTGTTGGTCAGTTTTTTTAGTTTTCTTAAAGTTGAAATCTGTTTTTCCAAAACGGTAAGAGTAGGTTAGATTGGCCATAGGGCCGACCATGCTTCTTCTAAAGGTTGTGAATGAATTTGGAATATCTGTTGTCATCCCGAAATTCATGGAGTTTAATATGTTCCGAACATTGAGGCTCAATGAAGATTTTTTGTTCTTAAAATCATATTTCGCCCCTGCATCAAGCAGGTACATTTCATCTCTGCGGCCCTGGGCCCTAACCTGCGGAGAGCGGTATTCACCCCTGGCCTGCAAACTCAGGTTGTATGGCAGTGAAATGTTGCTTGTGAGATTGGCATTCCAGCTGAATCCGGAGGTTTCCAGTACACCGGCTTCCGGGACACCTTTAATCCTGCTTTGATATAAATTTGTATTGGCTGTGAAATTCCATTTTTTGGTGATGTCAAATCTTCCAATTAATTCCAGGCCGGTAGAAACGTCCTGGGTTAAGTTTTGTGGCCTGGAAAGAGTAACGCCTTGTTCGTCAGGTGCTGTTCGTACCCATTGGATGACATCATCGGTCTGACGAAGATAGGCTGTGGAAATAAAGGTAATGCTGCGCCAGAATTTGCTATAGCTTAGTTCAAAAGCATGCACGTCTTCCGGCCTAAGATTTGGATTCCCCTGACGCTGACTAAATGGTTCCGTTACATCTCTAAAAGGATTGACTTCACGACCTCTTGGACGGTTGACCCTTCTGCTGTAACTGAGCTGTAAAGACTGCTCAGCATTAAATTTTCGGGTCAGGTATATACTTGGATACAATCTGGTGTAGTCTACTTTTCCTGTGGCAGAGTTTTGCGAGCCGGTGTCATTGTATCCTGTAAAACGGGTGTCCAGTCGGGCATCCTCAGCTCTCAGTCCTAATTGATAACCGAAATTCTTAAACTCGTTTTGATAATTTACATATAAGGCGTGAATTTGATCTTTAGCTTTAAAATCATTGGTTAGGGAGGGATTGAATGCATATAATCCTGTTTCTGTATTAAAGAAGCGGGACAGGCGGCTTTCGTCTGCGCGGCGGATCTGAGTTCGATAGCCAGTTTCAAATTTTCCTTTTTGGCCAATAGGACGGGTATAGTCGGCCTGTATATTGTAATTTCTTCCGGACTCCGATTCGTCATCCTGACGGAATTCGGGAACTGTACCGATCATTCCACCGCTCAGGTCGTGTAGATTCGTCTTTAAAGTGTTGAGCTCGTCTTCTCCCCCTTTGGAGTAACTCGCATTAAAGGTTAGCTCTTCTTTTGGATTTTTAAATTTCTGATTAAAGTCCAGATTCAGATCGTAGCTGTTGCCGTCTTCCAGACTTCCATTATTTCTGGAGCTCGTTTTTAGCGGATTTCTCGCGGCATCAAACTCATAGATCGAGAGGAGTTCATCCCGGCTTTGGTCCCTGAAGTTGAGCCCTCCCGAAAGACTGATCACACTCTTTGGTGCCACATAGTAGTCAAGGCCTGTTTTCAGGTTATGGCTTTTATCGTTTGACCTGGAATCACTTAGTTGATCGGCGTAAACAGTCTCAAATGGCATATCTCTATATAAGATGTTGTTGTATCCGCCTCCGAGCCGGTTTCCATAGCGGTAGCTATAGTTGCCATAGATGTTAATGCTCTTATTTTGAAAACTTAAATTGCTGCTCGCATTGTAATTGTCCCTGTTGCCTGCCGACAGGGCGATCGATCCGTTCAATCCCAGCTTTTTATTTTTTTTCAGAACGATATTGATGATTCCAGACTGCCCCTCTGCATCATATTTGGCAGAAGGATTGGTAATCACTTCCACGCTTTCTATTGAGCTTGCAGGAATGGATTGAAGTATTTGTGCTACATTTCCCCCTGCAATCAGCGAAGGTTTACCATCGATCAGTACCCTGACCCCTGCTGAGCCTCTGAGACTGACATTGCCATCCATGTCGGTTTGCAGGGATGGTACATTTTGTAAAACGTCAGTTGCCGATCCACCTTCGCTCACCAGGCTTTGATCTACGGAGAAAACTTTCTTATCAATACCGAGTTGCATCGTGCTCTTTTGCGCGGTGATGTTGACTTCTTTGAGCTGTGTACCTTTTGCTGAGGACATTTTTATCGTGCCGAGGTTCACATTCTTTCTGGTGTCTGCAATTACAATAGAATCGCGAACAACAGTCTGATAACCTACATAAACTAGTTTTAAAGTGAAGATCCCGTCTGGTAGATCTGTCATGGACAGCTGGCCATTGACATCTGTTTGTACCGACTTGATATTGACCTTTGTTTTCTTATTGATGAGTACCGCTGAGGCATAAGGTATGGTCTCAGCGTTTTGTGCATCGACCACTTTTGCTATTATTTTGCCATTTGGAGATGTTTGAGCACTTAGTTTTACAGTTGTGATACAAATGATAAGTGTTAATAACAGAACTTTGCAGACATACTTCTTCATCAGATATTTTAATCTTAGTTATTTGTGTGTTAGAAGGGCAAAGAAACTGTCAATATCTTTAAAAAAAGAGGAGTAACTACATTATTACAACAACATTATGATAGACTACAGCAATATTTTTGAAACAAATGGATTGAACTATTCCAGTTATAGAAGAATAATTGACGACCTGTTGGCCAACGGCAAGACCACCGGTCCTGATGATTCTGAAGCGATGTTGCACTATTCAAAAATGAACGTGCAGAGAATGAGTCGGGTGGACAAGACGGTACAGCTCATACCGGAGTTGAATGAAATTGTACAATTATTGCCTGAAGACCTCAGATTTCTGGTTATCTCTGAAGGCTGGTGTGGGGATGCTGCACAGATCGTTCCGGTATTCAATAAACTGGCGGAAGCCAGTCAGGGCAAGATCGCATTGAAATTTGTTTTGCGTGACCAGCATCTGGAGCTGATCGATGCCCATCTCACCAATGGAGGCCGGGCCATACCCGTGTTGCTTGTACTGGATGCGGAAGGTAAAGTAGTTCATCAATGGGGACCAAGGCCTGCTATTTTACAAGGCCTGCTGGCTGAATGGAAGAAAGAAAGTTCGGACATGATGCTTTTGGCAGAACGCTTACATAGCTGGTATGCGAAAGATAGAACGTTGACGACGCAGAGCGAACTACTGGCGCTTTTGAAAGAAATTGATTAAAGCGGTTAGTCTACAGAAACAGTAAGACCTTCCTGCTGTAAGATCTTCCGATAGATTTCCATCTCATTAAAGGAGCCTTCCAGAACGGCACATTTTCCTTTATTGTGGACTTCCCAGGCGATCCTTTCTGCCTGCTGTTCCAGGTAGTCCAGGTATTTCATCATGCAGTATATTACATGATCAAAAGTGTTTACATCGTCATTCCATAAAATCAGGCGGTGAACGGTTTTTAGAGATGTTAGGATCTCCTCCAGTGTAAACGTTTCTTCTTTTGTTTCTGTACCCATCTTGCAAAAATAAGCTAATTCAAAAAATATTATTGCAGTTAAAGTAATTTTTGTTTAAAATTTGTAGTTATCTTAACCTATGCAAAGTTCTAAAATCGCGGGAATAGGGTATTATGTCCCTAAAAATGTTTATACCAACACAGACTTATCCCGTTTTATGGATACCAACGACGAGTGGATCCAGGAGCGGACGGGAATAAAAGAGCGTCGTTTTGCCGATCGTCTGGAAGAAACAACGACGACTATGGGTATCGAGGCAGCTAAAATTGCAATTGAACGCGCGGGTATTACCGCACAGGATGTAGACTTTATTGTCTTTGCTACGTTAAGTCCTGACTATTATTTTCCGGGCTGCGGTGTGTTGTTGCAGCGGGAGATGAAGATGAAGGAGATCGGGGCATTAGACATCCGAAACCAATGTTCAGGCTTCGTATATGCGCTTTCCGTTGCGGATCAGTTCATCAAAACGGGAATGTATAAAAATATCCTGGTTGTTGGCAGCGAGAAACATTCCTTTGCAATGGATTTCGAGACCAGAAGCAGAAATGTTTCGGTAATCTTCGGTGATGGTGCGGGGGCGGTTGTGTTGCAACCAGCGCAAAAGGAGGGACAAGGGATTTTAAGTACTCACTTACACAGCGATGGCACGGACGCTGAGATCCTGGCGATGCATTATCCTGGTTCGCATGCCAATAAATGGCTGAGAGATACACCTGCTTTTCCTGATCAGGAGCTTGGAGGTTTATTCTTTACGGAGGCGCTGCTAAACAGCAACGCGGCATTGCCCTATATGGATGGACCTGCAGTATTTAAGAAAGCAGTTGTCAAATTTCCAGAAGTGATTAAGGAGGCACTTAAAGCGAACAATTTAACCGAGAAGGATATCGATATGTTGGTGCCACACCAGGCCAATCTGCGCATCAGTCAGTATGTACAGCAACTGCTCGGTTTACCGGATGAAAAGGTGTTTAATAATATTCAGAAATATGGGAATACCACGGCGGCTTCTGTACCTATAGCATTATGCGAAGCCTGGGAGGAAGGAAAAATTAAAGAAGGCGATCTGGTATGCCTGGCTGCTTTTGGCTCCGGCTTTACCTGGGCCAGTGCGCTTATTCGCTGGTAAGTGACACTAATGACTTAGCTGCCCTTAGCAGATCTTGTCATTTGTTCCAGGGCGTCCCACATTTCAGGAGATACTGCTTCCAGTCCATTAAATTGTCCTGCGCCCTGGAGCCATTCCCCGCCATCAATGCTGATCACTTCCCCATTGATGTATCCCGCAAAGTCGCTGATCAGAAATGCTGCCAGATTGGCCAATTCCTGATGATCACCAACCCGTTTTAAAGGTACCCGGTTCTTGAAATCAAATTTCTCAGCCAGTTCACCTGGGAGCAGCCGCTCCCATGCACCTTTGGTTGGGAAAGGCCCTGGTGCAATTGCATTGGTCCGGATGCCATATTTGCCCCATTCTACGGCCAGCGACCTGGTCATTGCCAATACACCGCCTTTGGCACAAGCCGAGGGCACCACATAGGCCGATCCGGTGAAGGCATAGGTTGTCACAACATTCAATACACTGGCGGCCTGCTTCTCCTTGATCCAGTGTTTTCCAAAAGCCAGTGTACAGTTGACCGAACCTTTTAAAACAATATCAATGATAGAGGAAAATGCATTGGCCGACAAGCGCTCCGTTGGTGAGATGAAATTCCCTGCAGCATTGTTCAGTAGTCCATCTATACGACCAAAGACCCGGATACTCTCTGCCAAAACATGCTCTACCTGGCTGTATTCCCTCACATCACAGGCTACTGCCAATACCTTTCCCCCTGTTTCCTGCTCCATTTCCAAAGCGGTCTTTTGCAGGACATCCAACTTTCTGCTTGTAATGACCAGATTGGCTCCCAGTTTCAAAAAATAAGTACCCATAGCTCGTCCCAGACCGGTGCCACCACCAGTAATTACATACGTTTTTCCGGCTAAAGCATCCTCTCTTAACATGGGTTGATTATACATGGCTTTATTTTTTTTGAAGGTTGTCAATTATAGTTTTGAGGATGTTGCGTGTGGCGGGCGACCACCATTGCTCCAGCATTACAGCTAATGTTTCGGTTTGATCTGCACCTACGGTTGCGATCAGCTCTTTGCGGATGTTTAATTTACTGTACTGCCAGGTATTCCTGTCCATCGTCATATACTTTCGCACTTTACGTTCCGCAGCGGTAAGAATACTTTCCTGTTTGACTACCTCATCGACCAGGCCTATTTGCAACGCTTCTTCCGGATTAAATAAGCGTCCTTCCAACAGGCTTCGTGCCGCCTGGGCCTGGCCCAGCCAAAAGGCATATAATTGAAAAATGCTGCTTGGAACAATAATTCCTACAGGTACTTCATTTAGACCTATGATAAACCGGCCTTCGGCCATTACCCTTGCGTCACAGGCCAGGGCGATGACGCAGCCTCCCGCCGGACTGTGACCATTAATGGCGGCCACCATAGGTTTTTTAAAAGCAGTAATGTGATGGGTAAATGATAAAAACAATGTCCAAAAAGATCTCGCCTCTTCTTCATTATATCCGTACAGCTCGATTAGGTCCAGTCCGGCTGAAAAGAAACTCTCCTGACCGGTTATTATGACACCTGCAATATTATCGTCCTTACCAATGTTCCGGAGCATATCATCCAGTTCGATGATCATCTCCCTGTTCAATGCGTTCGATTTTGGCCTGTTTAACGTAATAATGGCCAACTGATCTTTGATGCTTACCTTTATTGTATTCATGCTGCAGGATTAGTTTACCTTATAGCTATACACAGTCCTTGCCAAATTTCCATTCCCGTCAATACCCTCAATAACTACACGGTAATCGCCCGGTTCGTCGGTATTAAAGAATGAAAATACACCTTTTCCGGCGGCATCAGTAATTACATGCGGGTTCCAATATACCGTAGACCTTAAATCAGGATTGGTGCTGCTGTAGCCTGCATCGTATTTAGGGGAATAAAATTGCCTTCCAACGTAAAAACCTTTAGGAGAGTAGGTCACAATTCCCGGCGCATACGTATTGTAATTCAGGTTGCCCCCTCCGCGTTTCGTAGTGATAATCAGTACACCGCCACCACCTTGCGAGCCATACATGGCCGTATAATGCCCGCTTCTCAATACCTCTACGCTTTCAATGTCCATTGGGTTTATGTTGTCCAGAAAGTCAGATTCTACCTGCATACCATCCAGTATAATAGACATTGGTGCCCTGCCTCCAGACCTGGACAGATAGGGTTCCCCCCCTTGAAACATCAAGCCTGGTACCCTGCCCATCAAACACATGGAGATGGTGACGCAATTCTGCAATGCATCTCCGCTAATTACAAAGTCGGCGTTTCCCGCTCCGTTAAGGTTCGAGGAGTTTTTTGCAGGATTAGGCTTTTCTGCGACAATATTCACCTGGTCCAATTGGATGGTCCTTTCCAGAAGGCCTTTTTTTGTTTGTTCTTCAAAGAAGTTGCTGCTCTTTGCCAGATAGCTTTGTATGCTTTCATTTACATTGATCTCGATGTCACCCGTGTTTTTATTGCGGGTTACGATTTGTCCCGGAACGCGGTCAATCTCTATATCCACAAATTTTCTGTCCTTTCCGAATCTGGCTTGTATCACAAATTTAGTGCTGTCGTTGAAGCTTAACAGATCGAAATTGAAGCGACCCTGATCGTCGGCTAAAGTGTCAATCATAAAGAAGCCGCCCGAAGAAGAGAAAAGCGAGACTCTGGCTTTAGGCACTGGTTTCTTTGATCTCGTTATCCTGCCACTAATACCCAGCGTTTTTTCAGACTTAAATTGTAAAACCGGCGCAGGATTGCTGATGATGTTTTTCCATAGGATACGCCGCCAGCCCTGGGTGAGTAAAAGATTGTCTAAAGCTTGTTTTGTTTTCAGCTCATCGTCCAGAAAATAGGAGTTGGGCTTTTCTACATAGCCAGCAATATCGGAGGTCAACAATAAGGTGGTTAGTATATTGCTCTCATTCTCCAGGTCCGGCTTTATCGATGAAGCATTGGTTACAGAAACAGAAAAACTACCTTGAACCGGCTTTGCCTGAGCAAGAGCGGTCAGGTTCATTTTTACCTCTTCTCTTTTTGAATAGACACTTTTATTGCTTTGCAGGGTAGCCTGTATTTTGCCATTTTGATTGTTGTTGAAGACCAAGCGCTCACATATAGGTATATTTTCAGGAGAGAACAGGGTCAACTGAATAATTCCTGAAGGAAGATCTTTTCTGGGGATATTGGCAGTAACCACCTGTTTTGCGGTTTTGGCTTTGGATACCATATAAATGCTTCCATTATTCTGGGCGACCAACTTCACCTCACCTTTATTCAGCAGGTTTTCACTCACCATGATCTTCACCATCACATTTTCGCTGTTGGTGTTATTGACGCTGATGGCGTAACCGCTTTGTGCCGCTGCCGGGAAAGGGAACGATTTTTCTGAACCATCCTCAAACTTGACTTTTGCAGAATAACTTTTGCCGGGGATAGGGCTCATAATTACATTGCCCATACCCAAATGCGTGGTAGTGAATTTCGTGATTTCTGTGCCATCGTTATCCACGATCGAACCTTCTATATTTTTACCCAGCCCACCTGAAACCGTAGCCTTAATTCCAATTTTTGATGGAAGGCCGATTACCATTTGTCCTCCTTCCGGAAAAAACTGTACATCGACTTCATTGGAGGTCGCTTTCAGCGGAATACTTTTCACAATCTTTTCTTTGTTCGGTAAGTTTATTGTAGCGATAATTTTACCGGAATTGTAGATGGAAGGTTGAGAATTTATGAAGCTCAGGTCAATTTCGCCATTGCTATTGGTGGTCGCTTTGCCTTTAGAGATCGTCCTAGAGTTCAATTGTACTTCATAGCTGACCTCACTATTGGCATAGGGGGCTTGGTCTTTGTCGCTAAATTTTATTTTTGCCTGTACATTTTGTCCATTATTTTGCTTGGAATATGTATAGTTCGTACTGGTAAAGACCTTATTGGCCCAGGCATTGCCTATTTTGATTGTTTTGTCAAAGAAGAACTCTGACCCATTATTCCTCATCAATTGTGTATAGGCCCGTATGCGGTAATTCCCTTCAGATAAGGAGTCTGAGAGCCTAAAATCCCCCCAGGTCAGGCCAACGGCGACCGGCAGTTTGATTTGCTTTTTAATCGAATCCTTTTCATTGATCAATTCCACATATAGGGCCCCGCTAAGAGTGGAAGGGGCCGACGTACGGGTGTCTATGATGTAAGCCTTAAACCATATATCGTCCCCAATGGCATAGTAAGGCTTATCTAAATGCAGATATACTTTTTCCTGTGGGTTATTTTTGATGTATTCTTCAGCTCTCTTGATCAAGGCAGAAAAAGGGTCATCCTGAATCAGCGAAGCTGAAATAAATACGGAGCCAAGCAACAGCAGAATAAGAAGGGACAGTTTAGATTTCATGTATAGATTGAATTAACAAATATGCCCTTAAGATACAATTATCCGGACGCTATTACAATAGACAAGAATTTGCCCTTAACGTTTAATACCTATTTTACCGGATTATTTGACCTGATAGGTATAGACCTGCCGTGCCAATTTCCCGTTGGCTTCGATACCCTCCATAACTACGCGGTATTCACCTGGTTCATCGGTATTAAAGAAGCTGAACTGACCCTGACCTGCTGCATTGGTCACGACGTTCGGATTCCAATATACAGTCGTTCTCAAGTCAGGATTCGAACTATTGTTTTTGGCCTCGTATTTTGGCGAATAGAATTGTCGTAGCGCATAAAAGCCTTTTGGCGTAAAGGTCACCAGGCCGGGTACATAGTTGTTGATTGCCCGCCCTTTACCACTTTTGGAAGTAATGATGATGACCCCACCTCCGCCTTGCTGTCCGTAGGCGGCTGTAAAATGTCCGCCTTTCAAAATCTCTATGCTTTGGATTTCTGAAACAGGAAAGTCATATACAAAAGTCTCATCATTGGCAAAGTCTACCCGTATGCCGTCCAGCATCACCATCATAGGGACCGGAGGCCCGCCTGACAGGTCTTTATTCATAGACCGGCTGAGGAAAGGCAATCCCGACATAAACATGATGCCCGGTGCGCGGGCTATTAAGAGGGTATGCAAAGTCGTACTCGATTCTATCATATCCTCGCTGATCACAATGTCCGCTTTCCCAGCGCCATTCAGATTCGCTGAATTCTTCGCCGGATTGGCTTTCTCTCCTACAATCTTGATTTCATCCAGCTGTATGGTTTTAGACAACAAGCCCTTTTTCATCTGTTCCTCAAAGAAATTGCTGCTACTTTGTAAATACTTACCGATAGATTCATTGATGTTCACCTCCACATCACCGGTATTTTTATTATGGGTCACCAATTGACCAGGCACCTGGTCGATCGCAATCTCCACAAATTTCTTATCTTTTCCGTACCTGGCCTGGATTACAAATTTGGTGCTGTCGCCAAAATTAAGTTTGTCAAAGACGAACCGCCCATTTTCATCCGCCAGCGTATCTATCATAAAAAATCCCCCTTGCGAAGACACCAGTGATACCTTTGCATTGGGGACTGGCTTCTTACCCTGTGTGATGGCCCCGCTAATGGCCAGTGATTTTTCCGGCTTAAAATCCAAACCAGGAGTGGCACTGCTGATGATGTTTTTCCATAAGATCCGGCGCCAGCCTTGTGTCAGTAGCAGGTTGTCCAATGCTTGCACTGTTTCTGGTCGCTGATCCATAAAATAGGTGTTGGGCTTCTCCACGTACCCGGAAAGGTCAGAGGTAAGCAGCAATGAAGTCAGCACATTGCTCTCATTTTCCAGATCTGGCGGGAGCGAAGACATATTGGTCACCGAAACGGAAAAGCTTCCCTGTACGGGCTGATCATTGGCCATGGCTGTAAGGTTCATTTTGACTTCCTGTCGTTTGGTATAACTTTCCTGATCGGTCTTTAGCAAAGTCTTCATTTGATCGTTCTCATTGTTGATGAAGATCAGGCGCTCACTGACCGGAAGGTTTTCCGGAGAAAACAAGGTCAGTTGAACAATTCCTGAAGGCAAATTCTTCCTTGGAATGCCAAATGTAGCAATCTGTTTGTCTGAATTGGCCTTAGAAACCAGATAAATGTTGCCATGGTGTTGGGCAATCAGTTTAAGCTCTCCTTTGTTCAGCAAGCTGGTGCTCATCATAACTTTGACCAGGATCTGATCAGGACGTGTATTATTGACGTTTAAGGCATAGCCACTCGCAGAAGCTGCAGGTAGGCTGAACGACTTTTCAGAGCCGTCTTCAAACTTTATTTTTGCCGTATATTTCCTGCCTGGTAGCGGGGTCATACTCACATTACCCATACCCAGCGCAGAGGATTTAAATTGGATGATTTCCGTACCTTCATCGTCCAGTATCGTCCCGTTCACAAGTTTGCCCAAACCATTCTCACTTATTGCTTTAACACCGATCTTCGAGGGCAGGCCTTCTACCAGGGTGCCTCCTTCCGGAAAAAACCGAACATCTGCTTTGTCAGACAGCGCTTTCAACGGGATGTTTTTGACAATCTTTTCCTCGTTTGATAAGGTTATCGTTGTAATTATCTTTCCGGATTCGAAGACTACGCCTTTTGGATTGGCAAAGCCGACGATAATTTCACCACCGGAACTGGTCGTAGTGGTGCCTTTGGTTATCGATTTATCATTTAGCTTTACCTCATACGTCACTTCATTGCTTATAAATGGTGTTTTATCCTTATTGAGAAACTGTATTTTAGCATTCACCCGCTGCTCATTATTTTGTTGAGAATAGGTATAATTGGCATTCGTAAATACCTTATTCGACCAGGTATTACCTATCTTGATGGTTTTGTCAAAGAAAAGTTCAGGCCCGGAGTTCCGCATCAGCTGAGTGTAGGCCCGGATGCGATAGTTGCCTTCTGATAGCGTATCCGGTAATTTGAAATCTCCCCAGCTCAGCCCATACGCAACAGGCAATTTTAGTTGTTTCCTGATAACCCCCTGTTCATTGATCAGTTCCACATATAGTGCACCGCTCAGCGTAGAAGGGGTGGATGTACGTGTATCCAGAATATATGCCTTAAACCAAATGTCATCCCCAATGGCATAATATGGCTTGTCCAGATGCAGGTGAATTTTCTCCTGGGGACTGTTCTTTACATATTCCTCCATCTTTTTCATAAGAATGGAAAAGGGATCGTCAGTTACCAGGGTAGCCGAAATAAAGATTGATCCGAATAGAAGAAGGGCAATAGTAAGTGTTAATTTAGATTTCATTGTGATATAGGTGGTTACAAGGTATTTAAGGGTAGTCATCTTCATTAGTTGACTTTGTAGGTATACACCTGTCGTGCCAGTTTGCCGCTGCCTTCAATTCCTTCAAGCACTACCCGATATTCCCCCGCTTCATCGGTGTTGAAGAAACTGAGCCGGGCATTGCCTGCGGTGTCTGTCAGAAAATGCGGGTTCCAGTACACGGTTGATCTGAAATCCTTCCCTGCAATGCTTTCTACCGGATTATATTTTGGCGAATAGAACTGCCGGGTTGAGTGATATCCCTTGGGTGTAAAAGTAACGATACCGGGCACATAGGTATTGTACACGCGTCCGTCAAATTTTGTAGTGATAATGATCGCCCCACCGCGTGCCTGGCCTCCATAGGCAGCGAGATAATGAGTCGATCTTAAGATTTCTACGCTTTCGACAGCATCAGGCAGAATCATGTCCAGCATACTCAGATCTGTCATTTTCATGCCATCAATGAAAACGGACATCATCTTGCCGCCATGTCTCATCAAAGTGGCGTATGGCATCCCTTCGGTGTCATATCTAATTATGAGCCCCGGCACTTTGCCTTGTATGCAGTCCAGGACCGTGACACAGCTGCTCAGGTCCTCTCCGGCAAAAACAAAATCTGCTTTGCCCGGTCCATTCAGGTTCCATGAATTGGGAGATGCCTTATTGGGCCTTGCCTGGACAATCCTGACTTCCTCCAGCTGGATCGTCCGCCTTAGCATCCCTTTTTTCATTTGTTCTTCAAAGAAATTGTTGCTGCTGCGCAGGTAGCTGCTGATGGATTCATTGACATTCACTTCCACATCACCTGTATTTTTATTCTTGGTGACCACCTGACCGGGCACCATGTCCAGGTCAATCTCCACAAATTTCTTATCCTTTGCTGTACGGCCCTGTATCAAAAACTTCGTGCTGTCAGAGAACACCAGGTTGTCAAATACAAAATAGCCCTGCTCATTGGCGACCGTATCAGCCACGAACATGCCTTGTTTGGATGATAAGATCGATACTTTCGCATTCGGAAAGGGCTTTTTATTATCTCTGGTAATGCGTCCGCTGATTCTTAGTGTTTTCTCCGGCTGAAAGGCAATGGCCGGCCCTGCCTCCTGCATGATTTTGTCCAATGAATACCGGCGCCAGCCCTGAGTCAGCATTAGATTGTCCAGTGCCTCCACAGTCTCCTGCTGATCGTCCTTAAAATATCGGTTTGGCTTTTCAATATGCCCCACCAGGTCAGAGGTCAGCAGCAGACTGGTCAATATATTGCTTTCGTTGTCTTCGTCAGGCGTCACGGACTGGCTGTTGGTGACCGCGACAGAGAAGCTGCCCTGCGCCGGCTTGCCATCAAATAATGTCTTCAGGTCAAGGTTCACTTTTTCCCGCTTTTTATATACTGCCTTTTCGGTTTTTAAGGTGCTGATGATCCGGTCTTCCGGATGGTTCACAAACACCAGGCGTTCGGCTATGGGCCGGTTATCGGGAGAGAATAATGTCAGCTGGACGATCCCCGACGGGATCCCTTTCTTGGGGATACTGATCGTCGTGATTTGCTTTGCACTCGATACTTTGGTTGACAGATATAGTTTGCCGCTGTGCATGGCCACCAGCCTGAGCTCTCCCGTATTCAACAGGGGCTTGCTGATCAATATTTTGGAGGAAATGATTTTCGTGCTGGTATTATTTACATTTAAAACATAACCTTGCGACGCGGCGACCGGTAGGGGAAACGATTTTTCTGATCCGTCTTTAAACCAAACCTTTGCGGTATAGGTTTTCCCAGGCTGTGGACTGATCACGATATGTCCCATGCCTAGTGCAGATGTCTTAAAGCGGGTCATTTCCGGTCCGTCACTGATCTGGATAGCACCTTCTATTTCGTAACCCAGACCATTTGGGGCAGTAGCTTTGATGCCAATCTTTGAAGGCAATTCAGAGACCAGTTGTCCACCCTCCGGGAAAAACTGCACGTCAACCTGATCTGAAGTCGCCAGGATCGGAATGTGTTTCACCGCCATTTTGTTGCCAGGCAGAATCACTTTAGCAATAATCTCTCCCGAAGCACCGCTTGCCTGACGGGAGTTGACAAAACCCAGGTCAATTTCACCTTTAGCATTGGTCCTGGCTTTGCCACTGGAGACAGTCTTATTGTCGAGCCTCACCTCATACCGTACTTCATTGCTGGCTAACGGGGTATTGTCTTCACCCGTAAAAGCGATGTTCGCTGTTACATTTTCTTTATCGGCTATCTTGCTGTATTGGTAACTGGTACTGGCGAAGACCTGGTTGGACCAGCTATTCCCTACTTTAATGGTCTTGTCAAAGAAGAATTCCGGTCCTGCATTTCGCATCCACTGGGTATATGCCCGGATCCGGTAATTGCCCTCTGGTAAAGAATCCGGCAGCTTAAAGTCGCCCCAGGTGATGCCCAGGGCTAGTGGCAGCTTCAGTTGCCGTACCAGCGAATCCCCATGAATCAGTTCAACATATAATGCCCCGCTGATATCGGAAGGCGCCTCCTTTTGTGTTTCAGTTACATAAGCTTTAAACCAAATGTCATCCCCTATTGCGTAATAAGGCTTATCCAGATGAAGATGAACTTTTTCCTGCGGATGCTTGCTCAGATACATTTCTGCTTTTTCAATTAAAGAAGAGAAGGAATCATCAGGCATGACGGCGGCAGAAATAAACAGACCGCTTAACAGAGACAGGACAATCGAGAGCGTAGCTTTCATAGCCGAAAATATTTGGTATCAGTGTGTTAAGATACGAATAATTCCGCTATTTTGCAATAGCAACAGTTGTTTTGTTGCGCTAGAACTTATTTTTCCACATCATGCTTTCTACCGGCCGGGTGGTCTTGTTATTGTATTTAGCATTGTCTTTGGTATTGTACATGGTCTCTATCGAGCCTTCTACCATAAAATAGATCAATTGGCCGATTGGCATGCCTGCATAAATCCGTACCGGCTGTGCGCAGGAAATCTCCAGTGTCCAGGTATTGCAAAAGCCAACATCTCCTTTACCTGCCGTCGCATGGATGTCTATTCCCAGGCGCCCTGTGCTCGACTTACCTTCCAGGAAGGGCACATGCGCATGTGTCTCCGTATATTCCAGCGTCACACCCAGATACAATGTGCCGGGCTGCAATACATAACCCTCCTTCGGAATCTCGAAATGCTCTATTGTATTGTGTGCTTTTGCGTCCAGCACCCGGTCTTTATAGGTCGCCAGGTACTTTCCCAGATGTACATCATACGAGTTTGTACCCAGGCATTCCGGTTTAAAAGGTTCAATAATAATAGTACCCTTATCTATTTCTTCGAGGATTCGTTTGTCAGACAGTATCATTTATATAGTATTTGGGCTAAATTATGATTAATTTAAGATACTTTTGCATTGATTTTCTAAAATAGAGATGCCGATAGTTTTTAATAAAAATATTGAGGAGGACACCATACTTGCCGTATGGAAAATCGAGGAAACCGAAGAGCAGCTGTTTGCCGGGTTACAGCTCAAATCGCATGAGCTCGAATTAATTTCCTCCTTTAATAATGGGAAGCGCCTTTTGCATTGGCTAAGTACACGCTTACTGCTCAGAACCATGCTCAATACTACGGAATACATCGATTGCCGCATGGACGAACATGGAAAACCCTATCTCCATGATCTTGACTACGAGATTTCCTTAAGCCATTCCTACGATTACGCGGCGGTCATCATCAGCAAAACAAAAAAAGTAGGGGTAGATATAGAGCTCATTAAGCACAAGATCAAGGCGATCCGGCATAAGTTTCTCACCGACTCTGAGCTGGCGCAAAAGCAGATCGGCGACAATATCAATGGCCTGTATGTTTGCTGGTGCGCCAAAGAGGCCGTTTATAAATGGTATGGCAAGAAAGGGCTCGAATTTAGGCAGCACATTCATATCAAGCCATTTAAGCTGGCCAATGAAGGACGCCTGAGCGCAACTGTAGAACTTCCCGAGGGGACACGGCAACTGGAAGTAAATTTCTTTAAGATAAAAGATGGTTACATGCTCGGCTATGTAGTCGCCCAATAGAACAACGATGAACAAGAAGGTAGAATTTATTGATTGGGGCTTGATAGATTATCAGCAAGCCTGGAACAAGCAGGAACTGGTATTCAACCAAACGGTGGCCATCAAAACCAAAAACCGCAATGACGAGACGCAGCTCCCCAGCCCAAACTACCTTATTTTTTGCGAGCATCCCAATGTATATACTTTAGGCAAAAGCGGGCACCCTGAAAATTTACTGCTCGATGAAGAAGGGCTTTCTGCTAAAGAAGCCACCTATTATAAAATCAACAGGGGCGGGGACATCACTTTTCATGGCCCCGGACAAATTGTAGGATACCCTATCCTGGACCTGGATAATTTCTTTACCGACATCCATCTATATCTCCGTACCCTTGAAGAGGCCGTTATACTCACACTAAAGGATTATGGCATTACTGCAGGCAGATACGAAGGTTTTACCGGGGTATGGCTCGATGCGGACAACCACAAAGCCCGCAAGATCTGCGCCCTGGGCGTGCGTTGCAGCCGTTGGGTTACCATGCACGGCTTTGCCTTAAATGTCAATACAGACCTCGGCTATTTCAAAAATATTGTACCATGTGGTATTGACGACAAGGACGTCACCTCCATGAGCAGGGAACTGGGATATACGCTCGACATAGAGGAAGTAAAGCTTAAGCTCAAAAATCATATTGCCGCCCTTTTCCATATGGAACTGGTCTGAGAACCAGAGCTTCCCTGCTTTCGTATATGATTTAATGAGGGCACTTTCCATAATCGCAGCATTATTCTTAATATTGGCTTGTCGAAAAACTGAATCCAATGCCATGCAATCAAATGAAGACAACACCCCAATATTGACGGGTAAGCAATATACCTATCTCGCCCTTGGCGATTCCTATACGATCGGCGAGTCTGTGGAGACCAATAGTACCTTTCCTTACCAGCTCAAAGCCAAACTGGCCGAAGCGCAGTTGAATATTGCCAAACCACAGGTGATTGCAAGAACGGGTTGGACTACAGGCGAATTAAAGTCTGCAATAGCCACAGCTGCTCTTAAAGAAAAGTTTGATTTTGTCACCCTGCTCATTGGGGTCAACAATCAATACCGGGGTGGCGATGCAGAAGTGTATAAAAAAGAGTTTGTCGAACTGCTCCAGACGGCCATTGATTTTGCCAATGGCGATAAATCCAGGGTATTTGTAGTTTCGATCCCCGATTGGGGCGTAACGCCTTTTGGCAAGTCCAGTGGCCGGAGCACCAGTGCTATTTCCACAGAGATAGACGCATTTAATGCCATTAATAAAGTAGAAACCTTAAAGTTAAATATTAGCTATACCGATATCACGCCAGCTTCCAGACTGGCTGGTTCAGACCTGAGCCTGGTGGCTTCAGATGGACTGCACCCTTCGGGTAAGATGTATCTCGATTGGGCGCGCAATGTCGCCCCCCAGGTTCTCAAGGTGCTGAAATAAGTCAGAAAAGTACATTATGAAGCTTGGTCTTAAGTAAGGACTAACACTCAGGCAAGCTGATCGGGATATTGGTGGCCAGTCCACCGTCAGAAGTCTCTTTATACTTTGAATTCATATCCTGTGCCGTTTCCCACATCGTGCGGACTACTGCATCCAGGCTGACTTTCGCTTTTTCCGGATTGCTCTGCAAGGCCAGTTGACTTGCTGTGATCGCTTTGATCGCACCCATGGTGTTTCTTTCAATGCAAGGAATCTGTACCAGTCCACCTATCGGGTCGCAGGTCAGTCCCAAATGATGCTCCATAGCGATCTCTGCCGCCATCATTACCTGTCGCTGCGAGCCGCCCATACACTCTGTCAGTGCTGCGGCAGCCATTGCCGAGGATACGCCTATTTCTGCCTGGCATCCCCCCATTGCTGCTGATATGGTAGCCCCTTTTTTAAAGATGCTACCGATTTCCGACGCACAAGCGATAAACTGGGTGATCTTTTCCTCTTTATAGCCATCGCAAAAAACAATATAATAGTGCAACACCGCCGGGATCACCCCTGCGGCACCATTTGTAGGGGCAGTGACCACCCGTCCAAAGGACGCATTTTCTTCATTCACCGCGAGTGCAAAGCAACTTACCCAGTCCAGTATGTAGTGAAAGCTATTTCCACCGTTGCGGATTGCCAAAATCCAACTGTCATAATCCTTATAATACTGGTCCTTCAGCAAGCGTTCATTCAATGCGGATGCCCTGCGGGCGACATTCAGCCCTCCGGGTAGAAATCCGGAAGTATGACAGCCCCGGTAGGTACATTCATTCATTACCTGGTAATGCTGCAAAATCCCTTTTCTGGTTTCCTCTTCCGTGCGCCAGGCCAGTTCATTTTCCATGACCACCTCAGATACCTTAAGCCCTGTGGTCAGACACCAGTGCAGCAAGTCTGACGCTTTGTCTACCGGAAAGGGGAGATCTACCGCATCCTTATCCGAACGCTCTTCGCCATCCTTCACCACAAATCCCCCGCCAATAGAATAGTAGGTCTCCGACCAGGCTTTTCCATTGTCCAGGAAGGCCTGGAAAGTCACTGCATTGGGGTGAAAGGGCAGACTTTCAAAGAATAAAAAGATCAGGTCATCTTCATAATTAAAGGAGATCATCTTTTCGCCGGACAGCCTTAATAACTGGTCAGTTTTAATCGTATCAATGGTGCTGTCGATAGCGCCTACATCAAAAGTGACGGGGTCTGCGCCATATAAGCCCAGGAGAATGGCAATGTCCGTCCCGTGGCCTTTTCCGGTCTTGGCCAGTGAGCCATAGAGTAATATTTTTACCTGGACTACCTGTTCCAGTAATCCGTTTTTAGAGAGCGACGAGGTAAACTGCTGTGCTGCGCGCCAGGGCCCAAGTGTATGTGAACTTGAAGGGCCTATCCCAATCTTAAAAATATCAAATACCGAGATCTGTTCCCTTTGCATAGCTACAAAATTAAACAAAAAAACCGCTGATCAACAGCGGTTTTTTATATATCAGTCGAAAGGGGGTATTACATCATACCACCCATACCACCGCCACCCATAGGAGGGTGAGCACCAGCAGCACCGGCTTCTTCAGGCTCATCAGCCAATACGCATTCTGTAGTCAGCAACATTGCTGCAATAGAAGCTGCGTTTTCCAAAGCTACACGGCCCACTTTAGTAGGATCGATTACTCCGGCAGCGATCAGGTTTTCATACACATCTGTACGTGCATTGTATCCGAAATCTGCTGTACCTTCTTTTACTTTCTGAACCACGATAGATCCTTCGATACCTGCGTTTTCACAGATCTGACGTAAAGGCTCTTCTACCGCACGTTTCACAATCGCAATACCGGTAGTTTCGTCGTCGTTGATGCCTTTCATTCCTTCCAATGCTTCGATCGCACGGATAAATGCCACACCACCGCCAGCTACGATACCTTCTTCAACCGCTGCGCGGGTTGCATGTAAAGCATCATCTACACGGTCTTTTTTCTCTTTCATTTCTACTTCAGAAGCTGCACCAACATAAAGAACTGCAACACCACCAGCCAATTTAGCCAAACGCTCCTGTAGTTTTTCTTTGTCGTAATCAGATGTAGTCGTCTCGATTTGAGATTTAATCTGGTTTACACGTGCTTTGATATCTTCTGACTGACCAGCACCGTTGATGATCGTAGTGTTGTCTTTATCTACAACTACTTTCTCTGCAGTACCTAAGTAACTCAGGTCAGCATTTTCTAATTTATATCCTCTTTCTTCAGAGATTACTGTACCACCAGTTAAGATCGCGATGTCTTCCAGCATAGCTTTTCTGCGGTCACCAAATCCAGGAGCTTTTACAGCTACCACTTTCAGGGATCCACGGATCTTGTTGACCACCAACGTAGCCAAAGCCTCACCATCTAAATCTTCAGCGATGATCAATAATGGTTTGCCAGTTTGAACTTGTTTTTCCAGTACAGGCAACAATTCTTTCATGTTGCTGATCTTTTTGTCGTAGATCAGAATGTAAGGGCTTTCTAATTCCGCTTCCATTTTGTCTGCATTAGTTACAAAGTATGGAGATAAGTAACCACGGTCAAACTGCATACCTTCTACTGTTTTTACTTCAGTTTCCGTACCTTTTGCTTCTTCCACAGTGATTACACCATCTTTACCTACTTTGCCCATTGCCTCAGCAATTAAAGCACCGATTACTTCATCGTTGTTTGCAGAGATAGACGCAACTTGCTTGATCTTGTTGTTGTCCTCACCAACAGTTTGCGACTGCGCACGCAGGTTCTCTACGATTGCTGTTACCGCTTTGTCGATACCGCGTTTCAAATCCATTGGATTTGCACCTGCAGCTACGTTTTTAATACCTGCGGTCACGATGGCCTGAGCCAATACAGTCGCAGTAGTTGTTCCGTCACCTGCGATATCTGCAGTTTTAGACGCTACTTCTTTAACCATCTGAGCACCCATATTTTCGATAGGGTCTTTCAGCTCGATTTCTTTAGCTACCGTTACACCATCTTTAGTGATGGAAGGAGAACCAAATTTCTTGTCTATAATTACGTTACGTCCTTTAGGACCTAAAGTTACTTTTACTGCATTTGCCAAAATGTCAACACCTCTTTTCAGGGCGTCACGGGCTTCTACATTATATCTTACTTGTTTTGCCATTTTTTTATAGTATTTAGTATTTAGTCGTTAGTATATAGATATGCATCCTATCCTATACGCTATACTGTGCTTTTTTAATTTTTATTGTATTTCTGGTATTGGATAATAGTATGTGTAGTAGCGTCTTTATATTTAGTATTAATACTCCGTGTCTAAATACTAATATCTAACTGCTAACTACTAATCCCTATCCAAGAACAGCATAGATGTCACTTTCACGCATGATCAGGTATTCTTTACCTTCATAAGGAAACTCTGTGCCTCCATATTTTCCGTAAATCACTACATCACCTACTTTAACCGTTGGTTTTTTACCTTCTGGATCTTCTTCTGAAACTGAAACTACAGTTCCTTTTGATGGTTTCTCTTTTGCAGTATCCGGAATATAGATTCCTGACGCCGTCTTTTCTTCTGCCGCAGCAGGCTCAACAATTACTCTGTTTGCTGTACCTGAAATGGGTTTAAGGTTTAAAGCCATAACTTGATATTAAATTTATTTTTTAGTTAAAATTGAAACTCGCAGCCAATGCTGCTTAATAGATGCACAACAGTTTTTATGCCAAGGCCTTCGGCTTGACAAAATTACACTGCATTGTCAGTTAAGCGATTACGATCTTACCATTTTGTGTCAGAGTGGCAGGCAAAAAAAAGACCTGCTTATAGATTATAAGCAGGTCTTTTATATCTGTCAAATGGATTCTTAATTCGCTTTTGAAGTATCCGTTTCAGCCGGAGCAGGCGCAGGAGCTGTTGGTGTCACACCGCTGCCTATCGGAGAAGCACTAGGCGTTTTATCCAATGTTTGTTGAAGTCTAGATGCTGGTCCGGAACCGGCAGTGCCTGTTTTTGCGATCGTTGTGATGGATAAGGAGATCACCACGATCAAAGCCAGCAATACCCAGGTGCCTTTTTCTAAAACATCGCCTGTGCGCTGTACGCCAAACATATTGCTGCCCGAACCACCTGTGGCCAGACCGCCGCCTTTAGGATTTTGTACCAATACAAATAGTCCCAATGCGATGCAGATGATGATCAGTAAAATAATTAAAAAAGTCATGTTCTTATATTATTGTTAAATTTTCTTGTTTATAGATTGGATAAGGTCGGCAAAGTAACGGCTTTTTTCTGGAAACTTCAAACTTAATTTTTCATAAGTCTCTATGGCTTTATGATAAAGCATTTGCTCGATATAGATCTTGGCCAGTGTCTCCGAAACCAGGTCATTGTGGTCCTCCGCGCTCTTTTTGGCTTTGTTTTCGTTGTCGATCTGCTCCGGCTTGGGGGTTTGTATTTGCGGATCTTTCTTTATAAAGTTCTCAATGATTTCTTTTCCCTTGCCCGATGCCTGCAAATGTTCTACATCTGGCGCCAGGTGTTCCTCCGCACTAAAGGGCGTCTGGATGTGAAAAATATGCTCAACGTATTGCTGCTGGAGGCCCGTTCCGGTAGCCGGTTGCGCTTTGTCCGATGGGGAAGTCTTCATCGTCGCATAGGGCTGAAAAATCTGTTGATACTCTTTGCGGGTTTTGGCCAGCCACCATAAAAAAGTATATGGCAGTTTATCGTCGTCATATTTGCTCACACGCCAGTCATCAGCCGGAATTTCGTCTGTCGCTTCAGACGTTCTGTTTTGCTGCATTGCGGCTTTCTGTTCAAAAGCCCTTTCCCGATCAATGAAGTGTTCCTGACCAACAATGTCCTCCTCGTAGGCCGGAGGCTCAACTTCCAGGTTTCCCGGCAGGTCCTCCACATTTTCTACAAAGCCAAAGTTCTTTTCAAACTCAAAAAAGTCAGTTGCCACTATGTTTTCCAGCGCCAGGTCATCTTCTGTGAGCTGCTTAAATTTACCCAGGTCTACTTCCTCAATTTCATTGAAGGTCTCCTGTTCGTCAATTTCAATGCTTTCTTTTGGAGAGGAAGGAATATTTTCAGCCTGTATAGGATCGGTATCCTCGAAGGGCAAATCCTTCATCTCTACTTCTTCCGCTCTTACATCCTCTACAGGTATTTCCGCATATTCTGCATGCATAAACTTATGCAAAGTAAGGCCATTACAATATAACGACGCGGTGGCCAGGTATTTACCGCCTTCTGTCTCTTTTTTAGCTGCTTTGGCCACCAGTAAATGCAAGGGCTGCATATATGGGAATCGCTTTAGAAACTCCTGTAGCATGGGCATATCCTCCGGCCGTACCAGACCGGGCGATGAAATAAGTGCCGCCAGTTGTCTGTTTTGATCTACCATTGTGCAAAAGCCCGGTTAAAAATATCCTCTGTTAACTGCGTATTGATCTGTTTAATTAAATCACGCTCTGCAGACTGCAGACTTCGAGAAGCGGCGAAATCTACAAAGCGGGTGAAAGGTTCCTCAAAACTCTGTTTCGCGTTTAAGTTGTTTGTGTATTTTACATTGACCGTAATCGATAGTCTGTTGGCACCCGCAGTAGGTGAATTGTTGTCCTGCAAAGCCACTGGCTTCACATCATAACCGGTAATATTACCTTCAAAAACCCCATGTGCATCGTTTTGAGTAATGCTGAGGCTGGTCTGGTTACGAATCCTGGTCTTCAGGTCTTCTGTAAACTCCTGGCTCAGGTAAGGAACCACCAAAGGGGCATTATTTTCAAAAAAGATGACGTTTACCGTCTTCATATCCGGAGGGATGGATGCTCCGTTAAAGCTGATTTTACATCCTGCAAGCGCGACGACCAGAAACAATATAACAACTCTCTTCATCTAGTTTAAATTAAGTTCTTTTATTTTACGATACAAGGTACGCTCAGAGATCCCAAGTTCCTGTGCAGCAAATTTACGTTTCCCCTTGTGCTTTTTCAATGCTTTTTTGATCAGGTCAGATTCCTTGTCGATCAGTGACAGCGATTCTTCCACCTCTTCGGCATCATGCGCATAATTGTAATCTACAGGGGCATTGTGCGAAGGCTGTTTGATTGTCAGGGTCTGCTCATGTCCGCCGCCCTGGCTTACATCCTGGTACAGCTGGTTGATGTAGTGGTTGTTGTCAGCCATTACATGCGAGGTATTCCCCCCGTTCTGTATGATTTCGGCCACCAGTTTTTTCAAGTCCATCATATCCTTTTTCATATCAAAAAGAACCTTATACAAAATGTCGCGTTCCGTATAATCCTCCTTATTGTTGCCATTGTTGATCGCCATCGGCAAATTACCGCCGCTTTCGTTCGGGATATAGTTCAATAAGGCCTCGGCACTTACATTTCTGTCTTTCTCCAGTACGCAGACCTGCTCCGCAATGTTTTTCAACTGCCGCACATTCCCCGGCCAACTGTAGTTGGTCAGGATTTGGATGGCTTCGGGCTCCAGCTGTATCCCCGGGCTCCTGTATTTATCGCTAAAGTCAGCCGAGAATTTTCTGAACAACAGGTAAATATCTTCCTTGCGTTCCTGCAATGCAGGAATTCTCAACGGCACGGTATTCAATCTGTAGTAAAGATCTTCCCTGAATTTCCCTGATTTTACCCGGTTATATACATCCACATTCGTAGCTGCAATGATTCTCACATCTGTTTTCTGTACTTTTGATGAGCCTACACGCAGGTATTCTCCGCTTTCCAGGATCCTCAATAAGCGCGCCTGTGTGCCCAAAGGCAGTTCGGCCACTTCATCCAGGAAAATCGTGCCTCCATTGGCCACCTCAAAATATCCTTTTCGGGCTTCATGGGCACCTGTAAAAGATCCTTTTTCATGTCCGAACAACTCCGAGTCAATTGTTCCTTCAGGTATCGCCCCACAGTTGACCGCTATAAAAGCGCCATGCTTGCGCGCACTCATCTGGTGGATGATGTGTGAAAATACCTCTTTACCGCTCCCGCTTTCACCGGTAATCAATACCGACATGTCGGTAGGGGCGACCTGCCTGGCAATATCTATAGCTCGGTTCAACAGAGGCGAGCCCCCTATAATTCCAAACCGGTTTTTAATTTCTTGTATATCCATCAATTAATGAAATCAATAATACTTATCTTTTTTAATTCGCTCGTCATTGCGAGGGAGCCGCAGCGATGAAGCAATCTCATCAGGATAGTCAATATGAGATTGCTTCGTCGTTCCTCCTCGCAATGACGAAGTGGTTAGTCATTCCTCAAACAACTCTCCCGATCAGCGTCGCCGATGTGCATCTTTCTATATACACATTTGCGTACTCTCCCGGCTTCACCTCATCCGTGACCGGAAACACCACCATGGCGTTTTCGTCATTTCTTCCCCTGTATTCCTTGTCCGATTTTTTAGAAAAACCTTCAATTAATACCTTAACGGTTTTTCCAACGAATTCTTCTAAGCAGGCCAGAGAATCTTCCTGTTGTTTTTTGAATATCTCTGCCAGGCGGCGGGCTTTGACATCCTCTGGCACATCGTCTTTATACTTGCGTGCCGCCAGCGTGCCCGGGCGTTCCGAATACGAAAAGGTATAGGCAAAATTATACCTTGCATAATCCATGATGCTCAGCGTATCCTGATGTTCCTCTTCGGTCTCCGTGCAGAACCCTGCAATGATATCCGCCGAGATGGCACAGCCTGGAATGATGCGGCGAATGGCATCAATCCTGTTCATGTACCATTCCCGGGTGTAGGTGCGGTTCATTAAGGCCAGTATCCTGGAGTTTCCGGATTGTACCGGCAAGTGTATATAGTTGCAAATGTTGTCGTATTTCGCGATGGTGTATAATACCTCATCGGTGATATCTTTTGGATGGGAGGTCGAAAAGCGGATCCTTAAATCAGGACTAATCTCTGCTACCCTCGACAGCAATTGCGCAAAATTGACGTCCGCATGCCCCAAACCAGCTTTTAGGCGGTGTGCCGGCAGCTCACTTTCCTTGCTCAATGCATCCAGCAGCGCATCTCCCGTGAGGATATTCAGATCATCGGCCAGGACATTTTTATATTTATCTTCATTGACGGTGTCTTCTTTGGGTTGGTTCCACTGGTAAGAATCTACGTTCTGTCCCAGCAAAGTGACCTCTCTATAGCCTCTCTCAAACAAATCCTTTGCCTCGGCCAATATCGAATGCGGATCCCTGCTGCGTTCGCGGCCCCTTGTGAAAGGCACTACACAAAAGGAGCACATATTATCGCAACCCCTCATGATGGAGATAAAGGCAGTAATGCCATTTCCATTCAACCGTACCGGACTGATGTCGGCATAGGTTTCTTCTCTGGACAACAATACATTGATGGCTTTATGCCCACTTTCTACCTCGCTGAGCAACTGTGGAAGTTCGCGGTAAGCATCCGGGCCAACCACTACATCCACCAGCTTTTCTTCTTCCAGAAACTTGGATTTTAGGCGCTCGGCCATACAGCCCAATACACCTACAATCAGTTTTGGATTGCGGCGTTTCTCTACGCCAAACTGTGAAAGCCGGTTGCGAACCCTTTGTTCTGCATTTTCACGAATCGAACAGGTATTGATAAATACCACATCCGCTTCTGTATAATCGCCTGTTGTTTCAAATCCCTGATCCAATAAAATGGAGGCCACGATCTCGCTGTCTGCAAAATTCATCTGGCAACCATAGCTTTCAATGTATAATTTCCGGCCGTTGCGCAGGATGGGCGCATCAATAATTAAAGCCTCTCCCTGGCGCGCTTCATCATGTGTCTTATCTATGGGCTGTAATTCAATCATAAAGGATAAATATAATCGTGGACTTCAAAAATACATAAATTAATTTATAAATGACAAATTGGCAGGATCTGAAATGAAGTATGGATGACAATCTCCAGATTTGATGTCTGCCCTGTGTTTGCTATGTGTTTGCTATTGATAGAGTCTAACTTAAGGGTATGTACAGTGATCGTTAAGGGTTGATAGGCTCTCAAACGAATCAAGACCCTAGAAGATACGAAGCATCACTCTAGAGGAAGCAGACACATAGCAAACACAGTGTAGAAAAATAAATGTCAATTTCATATAGGACTTTTTTATGATCCTGTTGTCTTGTAGCTATAAATCGAACCGAAACCAACCAAAAGCAAACTAAACGAATGTTAAAACGACTCTTCTCTAAACGTAAAAAAGATCAGTACGGCTGGTTTGGTCATTATTCTTCATGGGACAAAGTAGCTTCAAAAACTGCGGGCTATGACACCGATGTCATCCTTGAACGGACCAGGGATTCTATGCTAAAAATCAAATCAGGCGAAGCGGTATATGAACGGGACTCTGTACTTTTTGATAAGAAAGAATACCCGTACTCTATGATCGCTTTTTTGATGCTGAGCGCATCTCTGCAAAAAAGGCCCTTAAATATTATTGATTTTGGCGGTTCTCTGGGCACCACCTATTATCAGCTAAAAGAATTTTTAACGCCTGATCTTTGTGCAAGCTGGAATATTATTGAGCAGGAGCATTACGTCACCTGCGGTAAAGCCAATTTTGAAAATGAGGTATTGAAGTTTTACAGCAGCATTGACGCCTGCCAGGCTGAAAAAAAGATAGATTGTATCGTACTTTCCAGTTCTGTGCAGTACCTGGAGAAGCCGCATGAGTTCCTGAAAAAGCTGGCAGCTTATAATTTTGACTTTATAATTTTCGACCGGACAGCTTTCAATAGAGGAGAAGGCGACCGTTTGACCTTGCAGGTCGTTCCGCCGAGTATCTACCCGGCTTCCTATCCTGCATGGTTCTTTGATATGGATTTTTTTTTGGGTCATTTTTCCTATCGGTATAAAGTGGTGGCCAATTTTCGCTCCTATGTGGAAGGAGAGGCCAATCTGCTCATTGATGGTAAAGTGGCCGGGACCGGACAGGGCTTTTACTTGATTAACTTATCGACATATGCTTAAATTTTGTACACTTTTTAACTCAGCATACTTATCACGGGGTCTGGCGATGTACAATTCGCTCGAACAACACTGCGAAGATTTCCACCTGTATGTACTTGCCTTTGATGACGATTGTTTCCGTGCGTTGACCCGGCTTAAGCTGGACCATGTGACCGTGATTAGTCTGAAGGAATTTGAAAATGAAGAACTGCTGGCGGTAAAGCCGGACAGGACGGCCACCGAATATTGCTGGACCTGCGCCTCCTCCTCCATTAAATACTGTATCGAGAAATACGCTTTGGACCATTGCACCTATGTAGATGCCGATCTGCTGTTTTTCAGTGATCCCAAAATCATGTATGACGAGATGGGCGAAAAATCTGTACAAATTACCCGGCACCGTTATACCACCTGTTTCGATCAGTCGGAAACAAGTGGTATATATTGTGTGCAGTACCTGACCTTCAAAAATAATCAGGAAGGAATGGAGGTACTCAACTGGTGGGTGAATGCTTGCCTGGATTGGTGCTTTTGCAGAATGGAAAAAGGCAAATTTGGGGATCAGAAATATCTGGACGATTGGACCACACGTTTTTCATGCGTACAGGAACTTCAAAACCTTGGTGGAGGTGTGGCGCCATGGAATGTACAGCAATATTCATTTAAGAAGGATGGCGAAAAGGTAAGGGGCACGCAATTTTTTAGCAATAAGCAGTTTGATCTAGTGTTTTACCATTACCATGCTTTCTCATATACCTGGAACAACAGCTTCAAACTGACCTGCGAACACTATCCGCTCAATAAAAATCAGATCAGGCACATTTATAAACCTTATGTGCAGGCCTTGTCGAAAGCAGAGGCAATGATCGATGCGTTAAATGAGGAGATAATGCCCTATAAGCGTTCAGAGGAAGGCATATCCATCAAGCGCGTGATCGGCAGGTCGGTATTGTTTTTTGTAAGAGGATTCTATAAACAGATTTATTCACGACGTTATTTTCAGCATGGCTTCCTTAATTAACCTAAAGACCTTTACCGACGAGCGGGGAAACCTGACCGTCATCGAAAAAGTAGTCCCTTTTGACATCAAGAGGATCTTTTACATCTATGGGGTCGACAATTCTGAGCGAGGTGGCCATCGTCATCATAAGACGGTGCAGGCAGCCATATGCATACGCGGGCATTGTGTGATCTACAATAACAACGGCATCGACGAGTCGACTTTTGTATTGGACTCCCCGGATAAATGTCTCATGATCGAGCCTCAGGACTGGCATACCATGCACAGCTTTAGTGAAGATGCGATATTGATGGTTTTAGCATCAGAGTATTTTGATGCGGCAGACTACATTGCTGCACCTTATCCATTTCAATATAGCCGCGCAGTATGATTGCTTACGAGGACCTTTATTTGCTAAATCAGCCCTTCATGCAGCAATACCAGGAGAGTTTTGCAGACAGCCTGGAGAAAGGCTGGTTTGTGCTAGGCAATAAGGTGACAAGTTTTGAAGAGTCCTTCGCAGCGTATTGCGGCAGCATGCACTGCGCGGGACTGGCCTCCGGTCTGGATGCACTCGTATTGGCACTAAAGTATTTCGACTTTCCGGAGGGTTCTGAGGTAATCGTACCTTCCAATACCTATATCGCGACGATCCTGGCCATCTACAACAATGGATTGGTGCCGGTATTGGTAGAACCTGATATCCATACCTATAATATTGATCCTTTCAGGATTGAGGAACGCATTACCAACAAGACCAGGGCGATTATGGTGGTGCACCTGTATGGAAAATCCTGTGAAATGGAACCGATTATGGCTATTGCCGGCAGGCATGGGCTGAAAGTGGTGGAGGACTGCGCACAGTCGCACGGAGCAAGCTATAAGGGAAAGATGACCGGTACTTTTGGAGATTTCGGGGCTTTCAGCTTTTATCCGACTAAAAACCTGGGCGCTTTGGGTGACGGAGGTGCCTTGCTTTCTGCTGATCCGGAAAAGATCGATAAAGTCAGGGCGCTGCGCAACTATGGCTGTCATGAAAAATATTACAACAATTATATCGGTATCAATTCCCGGCTGGATGAAATTCAAGCAGGCTTTTTGCTTGTCAAACTCCCTTTTCTCGATGCAATCAATGCACATAAGCTGAAACTGGCTATGATATATCAGCAGGGGCTACGGGAGGACTTTATTAAGCCGGTGCTGCATCCGGATTTTAAGGACAGTTTTCATATCTATGCCATCAGGCACCCCGAGCGTGACCGCCTGAGAAGTTATTTGCTTCAACACGATATCAAAACAGAAATACATTACCCGGTACCGCCACATCATCAAAACGCATTAAAGACCAGGCTAAAAGGGGCCTTCCCAATATCAGAAACCATACATCAGACCACCTTGAGCTTACCTGTCTCGTACTGCCATACGGAGCAGCAGATTGAAAAAATAGTGGGCGTGATGAACAGTTTTTAAGAATTCACCGGATTAAGTTGAATTTTAGTATTTTAGTCCTTGGTTAAAATAGTAAAATGTGTGATCAGAAAGCCAGGGGATTCATTACAATAATAGGGGTAATTTTTATGCTCTGCATTCTCGCTGCCTGTGAAAAGAAGCAGGAAATAATGGAAGATACGAAAATCAAACCCCCGGTGCGGTCATATGTAGTGACCGCCAGAATAGATAAAAAAGGAACAAACAGCACTTCGGAAGGGACTGCTGTATTAAAAGGCACGTATAGTGAAGGTACGAAGTCATTCAGTTATACACTGGAGTACCAGGATCTGGAGCCGGTGTCGATCATGTTGAGAAGCGGTGCAAAAGGAACATTTGGGTCCCTGGTCAAGGAAATGTATAAGAAAGCCGATGAAAACTCTGTCTTATTGCCGATCAAGGGAGGATTTGTCTTGACCCCTTTGCAGGAGCGGAATTTGTTGAGAGGACTGTGGTTTGTGACGATAAATACACCGGTGCGGAGTCCTGAGATTTCAGGAATCCTGACCTTAAAGCAGCAACAATAAACCCTATGAGCAAGCTGTACGCGCATCTGACGGAAGAAGACCAAATGTTGATGAACGCCATTGAACATCGCGATAAGCGGCTTTTTGAGGTGCTCTATAAAAAATATTATTCTCAGTTGTATGCGGTGGCTTACCGTTATGTTGGCAAGCCGCAGGTTGCAGAGGAGATTGTACATGATGTGTTTATAAAAATATGGAACAAAGCGGACCAGCTACATATTCAGCATTCGATGAAAAGTTATTTGTTTAAATCAACGGTCAATTCAGCACTCAACTTTATAAAAAAAGAGAAAGCGGATACCGAAAAGCAGCAGAGCTACCTCTTTACGCAGGAGGAATCTTCAGAAGAAGACGGAATAAGGGAAGAGGAGGAAGTATTGCTGGCGGATTTAGAGAAAGCATTGGCGCTGCTCCCGGATAAGTGCCGGCAGGTGATGTACCTGAGTCGGTTTGGCAAATTAAAACAACAGGAAATAGCCCTTCAAATGGATATTTCTATAAAAACAGTTAAAAACCACCTGACATATGGCTTTCAAAAATTGAGGGAGCATATGGAAAAACATAAGCGGATGATTATTACGGTAGTCATGCTTTTAAGTGTATTGGGTCAATAATATAGATTTATATGAAACAGTTTAAATCAAATGAAGAACTTTTATACACCCTGATCATTGAGGATCTGGACAATACGATTAGTCCGGAACAGAAGATAATACTGGATAGCTGGAGAAACATGACAGCAGACAATGAGCGGATGTACCAGGGGTATAAAGAGATCCAGCTGAACCTGGAGCGTTTATATACACTTCGCGGCCCGGATGCGCAACGTTCCTGGGAGGCCCTGGATAAAAAGATCGACGCGCAGGACGTAAAATCACCTGTAGCCATAAAAAGGAAGCTGTATACCCGGGTATGGTTCCAGATTGCTGCGGCAGTGCTCGTGATCTTGTGCCTGCTGCCCCTGGTCTATTACAACAGGCTGGATACGGTAGAGAATGGCAATAATGCAGGGATTAAGCGGATCGTATTGCCCGATGGCACCGAAGTGAGCCTCAATGCGTCGACGCGCATCAGGTATCGTCATAACTTTATGAGCAACAGGGAACTTAAGCTTTTGGAGGGCGAGGTTTTTATACACGTCAAATCGAATGCGGGCCGGCAATTTAAGGTGAAGATCGATGATGTGGAAGCGCTGGATATCGGTACAAGCTTTAACGTGAGCAAAACAGAGAATAACATCGCGGTGATCGTAGAAGAAGGTCAGGTGGCTTTAAAGCACCGCTCCTCTGATATGGAAGTATTGCTTAGTCCCGGAAAAATGGGCGTTTATGACGTCAATACAAAACAACTGAGTACGGGCAATAACCAGGACATCAATTATAAATCCTGGATAGATAAGAAGTTTGTTTTCAATGTGGTACCTGTCGCGCAGGTAGCTGATCAGCTGGAAAAGGCCTATAAGGTGCCGGTGGTTATAGAAGGCATGGCGCTTAGGGACAGGAAATTGACGGCCCGTTTGCATTATCAGACTTTGGATAGTGCGCTAGCTGTTATTTCTGCCTCTTTAGAATGCAAAGTAACGAAGGGGAAAGATGCATATGTTTTATCGGCTTACTAAACAGGCATCCTTTTTCTATATTCTTGTTTTACTTGTAGGTGTTGCAGACAGCTTATTTGCCCAGCAGAAAGATCTTTTAAAAGACCAGGTAACCATACAGTTGCCTGCGGATTCTTTAATCCGCACATTGCGGAAGCTTGAGCCTAAAATAAGGGGCAACTTTGCCTATGATCCGGATCAGCTGCGCGGAAAGCGGAATGAGACTTTTCATTTTGTCAGGACGCCTTTGGCTGCCGTACTTGAAAAGCTGCTTTCCGGCAACAACCTGGCTTTTAATGTGGTGGGCAATGATATTGTGATCACACCTCTTAAAGCCAGGGTATGGACCATTCACGGGCATGTGAGGGATATGGCAAATGGAGAGGAACTGATTGGTGCGACTGTACAGATTCCCGAACTGGAAGCAGGTATTGCCACCAATCAGTATGGTTTCTTTTCCATCTCGGTTCCCGCGGGCAATTATGAACTGCTGGTCACTCATCCCGGATATCAAAACCGGCAAATGGTGATCCGGCTGGACAGCGACCGGCAGGAAGAAATAGAGCTGGCGCTAAAAGAGTATCGTCTGGAAGAGGTGGTGATCCGGAAATCAGTATTTACACCCAACCCTATATTGCTCAATGAACAAAATTTTGGGCTTAGGCAGCTGAACCATGCGGCTTATTATTCCGGCGAAGCCGATGTGATGAAGCGGCTGCAAATGGAAAATGGCATCAAGGCACTGACAGAAGGGAGTTCCGGACTGTTTATCCGCGGCGGCAATGCGGATCAGAACCTGATTTTGCTGGATGAGGCGATTGTGTACAACCCTTCGCATTTGTATGGCCTGGTATCGGTGTTCAACTCAGATGCGGTCAACAATCTGCAGGTATACAGGGATTATATGCCGGCCAATTTTGGGGGCAGGTTGTCTTCAGTTATTGTGAACCGCATGGCAGAGGGGAACAATAAGGAATTTCGTGTGAACGGGGGCATGAGCCTGATGGCGGTGCGCATGGCTGCAGAAGGACCGATTGTAAAAGACAAGGGCTCGTTTATTGTGGCTTATAGGCGCAGCCTTCTGGATGTATTTCACAATAAGTTTAAGCTGTTTAATCCAAATTCCGTGTATTACGACCTGAATGCAAAGGCCAATTATAAGCTGAACAAGAACAATAGTGTGTTTTATTCGGTCTACCTGGGCAAGGACCATCTGCTGTCGGAAAACTCGTATACCAACAATTGGGGCAACCTGACCTCTACCCTGCGCTGGAACCACATCATCAATTCTAAAGTCTTTTTGAATGTTTCGGCGATCTATAGCAATTACAGCAACCTGCTGGATCTGAATGCCGATACGCTGTCGCAAAAAAGTCAGTGGAATACCGGGGTGAAAGACCTGACGGTGAAAGCAGATTATACCTATTTTAAGAATCCTTCCAGCCAGATTAAGTTTGGGGTATCGAGTATTTTCCACCAGTTCATTCCCGGGGAGATGCTCGGTCAGCAGGCTTTTGAGTTTAATATTTCGAGAGATAAGTCGTCCGAAACGGCGATATATTATTCGCAGCAGCTTACACTGAATAAGGGATTCGAACTGAATTATGGAGTTCGCATGGCTTTGTTCAGGAATGCGGAGGAGTTGAGAAATGTGTTTGACGAGGAGGGGAATAGGATCGAGCGGGAGGAGATCAGCACATTTTTTCGACCAGAGCCGAGGCTGAACCTGAGCTACCTGCCGAGTCAGGACCAGCGTATTTTTGCTACGTACAACCACAATTGCCAATATTTGCAGCTGGTGCAAAACAGTACCCTTGCATTTTCTTCCCTGGAACCCTGGGTGCCTGCTTCTGCCGATATAAAACCCCAGCGTTCGAACCATTTCTCTATGGGTTATCGCTATTCCCCACAGAATTATCTTTTTTCGGCAAGTGCATATTACAAGAAATTGAGCAACCAGTTGGAGCTGATCGGGCATGCGCAGGTGATCCGCAATCCGGAAATCCGTGCACAACTTAGGGCCGGTGATTCTGATGCATATGGTCTGGAACTGGAAGCCAACGGTACACGGGGTAAATTTACAGGGATGCTGGCTTATAGTTATTCGAGGGTTTATAAGCAGATCGCCGATATCAATTTTGGCAACCGCTATGTCGCCAATTACGATATTCCGCATGAATTGAAACTAACGGCTAAATTTGACTTAAACAGCAGACTGGCTTTTCAGTCGTTCTTTACTTACTCTACAGGGAGGCCGTTGACCTTGCCAGTTGGCTATTATCAGCATGACGGATTAAATGTGCCTATTTTTGAGGGAAGAAATACGACGCGGTTTCCAGATTTCAGCAGGCTGGATATTTCGGCACAATATCAGTTGAAAACCCGGATTTCTCATAAGCGGAATCTTCTCCACACGATCTCTGCTGGTATTTATAATCTATATGACCGTAAAAATCCGTTATATTACCACTTGAATTCATCCGCGGTAGAGACCAAAAAGAGCACGGTCGAGTATGGCTTTGGCTTTTACCCCTGGATTGCTTACAATTTTAAACTATAGATACTTATGAGGGTATTGCACTGTTGGCTGGCCATTGTGTTTGTTTTGCTACTCTGTATGGGGTGTGAAAAAAGCATCCTGAAAAAAGATGCATTTATCAATGCAGGCCGCAAGTATGACCTGTCGGTCGAGGGTGGGTTCAATACACGTGTGTCTGCACAATACATCAAACTGACTCGTCCGGCGCTCCACCCGGATTCTGCACCTTCCGCTATACGTAATGCATCAGTGGTGGTCCAGACCGGACAAACGAATATTACGTTTAGGGAAACGACGCCAGGAATTTATAGAGGGACGAGCATAGGAGAACCAAATTACAATGAAGCGTATACGCTGACCATCAAATATGATGGCAAGACCTATACCGCAGTGGATACTTTAAGACCGGTCGTGAATATTGTGGACGATTTTTTACCGTTATCGGTGCGTACGCTTCCGGATAAGTCGATCAGTGGCTTGATCCCAAAACATACATTTGGCTATCTGAATCCCAATAAATGGCTTATCATATACAAGGGGCTCGATTTATGGCTTAAGGAAACTGTCCCTGCATGGGAGCCAGCAAAGTTTGAACAAGGTAAATATTACAGTTATACACATCCTTATGGCTCTCCCAATTCCCAGTATCCGCTGAATAACCTGAGGCGTGCATTTACGATAGGCAAGGACGAATTCATTTATATTTATAAGATTTCGCTTTCGGAAAACTATGCCCGATACCTCTATGCGGCTTTTATGGAGACCGATTGGAGCGGACTTTTCTCTAGCGTACCTGTAAATGTGGACGGAAATGTTTCTGGAAACGCGCAAGGTTATTTCTATGCCTGCGATATTGATTTCAGGAGATATAAGGCTGGTGAGCTATAAGCTATTTTTGGCCTCGATATTGCATGTGTATTGGTAAACAGTTCATTATGGCAGGGAAGCATACAGGGAAATACAAGGTTTTGAAATGGGTCGGTGCAGTGTTGGGGGTGATTGTACTGCTTGCTGTTGGCGCTGCATTATATTTGAGCGCCAAATGGAAACCTTTGGTCTCTGATAAAATTAAGGAAGCGGTTTATAATGGGTCGGATAAGCTATACCGACTTGATTTTAAAGATATACACCTCAACCTGATTACCGGGAGCGCTACTTTCGACAGCGTCTCTCTGATGCCGGATACGGCTGTTTTCAGGCAGTTAAAACTTACAAGACAGGCACCTACGCATTTGTTCCAGGTAAAATTGGCGAAGCTGCGGCTCAGACATATCGGGATCATGACGGCTTATTTTCAAAAGCGGATAGACATGACGGACATTATCCTGGATAAGCCATCCATCAATATGATCTATAACAAGGTTCCAAAACGTCCGGACACCGTCAAGGATGAGCGGACCTTATATGAGCAGATTTCTAAAACACTAAAATCGATCCATATCAAGGGGATTAAAATTGTAGATGCAGATTTCGACTACATCAATGGGGCGGACTGGCAGGTGTTGAACAGGGTCAAACACCTGAATGTGGTGGTCAAAGATATACTGATCGATTCCCTGTCTGGGTCTGATACCAGCCGGTTATATTATACCAAGGACATCGGCTTTTCTTTGATAGGCTATAAATCGGTTACAAAGGATAAAATGTACACCCTGAAAGCGGATACGCTGAGCGGTTCAGCTTCTGATAAAACCATTACGATCAGAGGGCTAAAAATGATCCCGATGTATCCCGACCTGACCTTCAGCCGAAAATATAAAACCCAAAAGGACCGGTACGACCTGAGCTTTAATACCATTAAGCTGCGTGGAGTGGATTTTGTAAGGCTCAATCAGGAAGGCAGTATTCATGCGGGTTCTGCCACATTGGGCCCCGCAAAGGTAGGCATCTTTATGAACCGGGAACTGCCGCCACCATCTTTTAATAAAGGTCGCAACTATCCGCACATCGCCTTGCGGCGCTTGTCGCTTCCGCTCCTGATAGACACCCTGAAAATAAGCAATATTGATGTCGCCTATACGGAATACAATCCCATTACGAAAAAAAGAGGAACAGTGTATCTGGATAACCTGAAGGGGCAGGTGCTCAATGTCACCAACGACTCTGCCGGACTGGCGAAAAAAAACCATGCCAAGGCGCAGCTGTCTACCCGGATTATGAAAGCGGTAAACCTTTCTGTGAACATAGATTTCAACCTAACGGCAGCAAATGGTGCATTTTCTTATAACGGCACAGTTGGCCCTATGGATATGAGGGATTTAAATCCGCTTTCGGAAGCCTTAGGATTGGTGAAAATAGAGAGTGGGAAGGTGCAAAAGGCCGATTTTAACATCAATGCCGATCTGAACGGATCACGTGGGAAAATGCATTTCTACTATACCGATCTTAAAGTGGCGATGCTCAAAGAGGGAGAGGCTGGAGGAAAACCTAAAAAACAGGGTTTACTCTCTTTCCTTGCCAATAATGTATTGATCAAAGATGCCAATCCAACCAAAGATCAACCGGTGAGAGTAGCCGATATTAATTTTCAGCGAACACCGGCAGCCTCTTTTTTCAACCTGCTCTGGAAGGGAGTGTTTATTGGCATCCGGGAAACTGTTGGTATTGGCATTGTGCCTGTCAAAAGCCCGGAAGAAGCACATGACAAGATCGTAGATAAAAAAGTGGAGAAAACATCAGAGCAAAAAGCGCAAGAACGCAAGGAAAAGCGGCAGGAACGTAAAGAAAAGAGAGAAAAGCGCAAGGCAGAGAAAGAAAATAATTAGCGGTACATTTTTTAAATAAAACGTATATTGCTATACGATACAACGGATATATATGGCTGATTTTAAAAGTAAAAAACACACCGTTATCAAATGGTTTTGTGGGGCTTTACTTATTGTTTCTTTGATCGTTGGTGCCTGCTCCTGGTATCTGGGTGTGAAGCTGAAACCAGTGATATCGGAACAACTTAAAGAGATCGTCCAAAATGCCACAGATAGTTTATATACGGTGGAGTTTTCCGGATTAAGTACCAACTTTGTCTTTGGGTACGCCTCATTGACCGATGTAAGGCTTATTCCCGATACCAATGTCTTAAAGAAATTGGTGGGACAAAAGCTGGCGCCTAATAATATTTATGAGGTGGAGCTTAAAAAGCTGGTCATTAAAAACTTTCATTCCGTTCGCTTTTATAAAGAGAGACGGCTGAATATCAATCAGCTGATCTTTGATAAGCCACATATTGTAATGACTAACCGGCAGTATCGTTTTAATGAGAATAAACCAGCCAGACCCAATAAATCACCCTACGATTACATCTCCAGATTTTTAAAAGAGCTGCGGGTAGAGACCATTAGCTTTAAGGATATCCGTTTCAAGTATATAAATAAAAACAAGGCTGTAGCAGAGGTAGATTCGGTAGATAAACTGAATATAACTTTAAAGGACTGGCTGATCGATGCAAAATCCGCCAGTGATACCACCAGGTTTTACCTGCTCAAGGATGTGATCATCAACCTAAAGGATTATACTTTTGCGACACCAGACAGCATGTACCACATCAATGTCAACCAGATGGACTTTGCAGCCTCAACGGGTAAACTGAACATTAAACGGTTTGATTTTACTCCTCGTTATGATGAAATGGCCTTTGGCATAAAAGCCGGTTATGCAAGAGACCGCTTTCACATCGATATGAACGATATCAGCCTCGAGGGAATAGACCTGCTGTTGTATGTGCGCAAGCAGGAGCTGATGGCCAGGGAAATGAATATATCCAATGGCTTTATCTCTGTATTTAATAACAATGAACTGAAACGAAGGGGAACGATTAAAAGTGGGAAATATCCCCATCAGCTTTTGCAAAAGCTGACAGACCAGTTGACCGTAAAGGAATTGAACCTGCAGAATATTGATGTCAGCTATGCGGAATATGACCGTGTAAGTAAGCAAAAAGGTAAGATTACTTTCCAAAATACTTCGGGAAAGATTAGCAACCTGACCAATTCTGAAAAGATGAAGGCCATGAATCCGTATATGCATGCCCGGTTGAGTACGCTGATGATGGGCAAGGGCAAGCTGGATGTTGTGTTTAGGTTTGATCTGAACGCTCCTGACGGTGCATTTTCTTATACTGGCGGGCTTGGCGTGATGGATGGAAAGGTCCTGAACCAGATCACCAAACCTTTAGGTATGGTGCAGGTAAACAGGGGAGAGGTGAAAAGTTTATTATTTGATATTCAGGCAAACGAACACGACGCCCACGGAAAGGTAGATTTTAAATATAATGACCTGTCAATAGCCCTCTTGAAAAAGGTGGAGGGAAGGGAAAGACTGGTTAAACAAGGCTGGAAGTCTATTCTCGCGAATGCGATGGTCATCAATTCTTCTAACCCTGATGCCGAGGGAAAGTATATTTCGGCCCCGGTCTATTATGAACGGAACAGCAGAATGACTTTCTTTTCCTTTGTCTGGCGGACTCTTTTTTCAGGTATCAGGCATAGCGTAGGCGTCACGAAAGAAAAGCAAAAGCTGATCACTCAAAAAATAGCGGAATTTGAGCGGATTCGGGAAAATCGACGGGAGCGTAAGGAAAACCGGGATGAACGCCGGCAGCGCGGTGGGACAAACCACAACAAACGCTGACCGGTGTTAAAAGGTTTTATTCATTGCTGACAATCCAGTTCCAACCAAACTCATCGTCTGTCAAGCCATAGCGGATGTCGTTCAAGGTTTTTGCAATACCGGCAGAAACGGTACGCTCAGAAACATCTGATAGCGTATATATTTTTCCAAGGTATCCAATTTCTCCAATTGGAGTTACCGTAGCAGCAGTTCCAGCTGCAAAAGCGTCGGTCAAGCGGCCATTTTCAATGCCTTCAACCACTTCTTTTACGCTCACACGTCTTTCTTCCACCTCAATACCTGCTTTTTTAGCCAACTGGATAATGGTATCGCGGGTTACACCGTCTAATACCGTACTTCTCACCGAAGGTGTCACCAGTTTACCATCAATAACGAAGATCAGATTGGCTGTGCCGGCTTCTTCAATATATTCGTGAGACTGGGCGTCTGTCCAGATCAACTGGTCGAAGCCTTCTTTTTGTGCTTCGGCAAATGGGTATAGGGAACGGGCATAGTTTCCGGCAGTTTTGGCATAACCAACACCACCTTCATCTGCGCGCGTATACTCTGTTTCTATCTTTACTTTTAAGGCTTTGCTGTAATACGGACCGGTAGGGGTGGTTAATACAGCGAAAGTATATTTATCTGAGGGCCTTACACCTAGGTAAGGATCTGTGGCATACATAAACGGGCGCAGGTATAGAGAATACCCGTCCTGTGCAGGTACCCATTGCTCATCCAGCTCGATCAGGGAAGAAATTCCCTGCATGAAGATCTCTTTAGGGATTTCCGGCATGGACATACGCGTCGCCGATTTGTTGAAACGCTCAAAGTTTTTTTCTGGTCTGAACACACTGATCTGGTTGTTGGCCTGTCTGTAGGCTTTCATACCTTCAAAAATAGCTTGTCCATAATGCAAGGCAGAAATCGCCGGGCTCATTGGGATCGGGCCAAAAGGCAATATCTGAAGGTTGCCCCATTTTCCATCTTCATATTCTGCGATGAACATGTGGTCAGAGAACACCTTTCCGAATGGCAATTGAGAAAAATCTGTAACCGTTAACCTGCTTTCTGCTGCTTTAGTTATTTTTATATCCAGTGTGTCAGTCATTATCGTAATGTTTAAGAGTTACAAATTTAGATAAAATATCTATGTAGTACGAAGTATTTATGATTCTTTCAGATTTCGGAGTACACTGAGCACCCAGCCTTTACCCCATTCTTCCATTTGCTCGCCGGTCCAGAGAAAAGGGTAAAAGATTCTTTTCTGAAAACGCGGGGGCAGGTACTTCTGCCAGTTGGTGCCGCCGGTGGCGGCGATATCCACGGGATCGCGCTCCAGGTAGCGTACGGCAGACTTGTAGTGCGACAAAGGCCATTCCACATTGACATAGAGATCCAGTTTTCTCAGTTCTTCTGCGAGGGCCGAGACATCCTGTCCTTCACGCTCCAGGCGATGGTATAATGCAGCGAAGTTGGTGTGCTCCCGATCTTTGATCAGCTGAAGGAACTGGTCGGCGTATTTCTTTATAAACTGCTTCAGGGTCAGTGTTTGTTTGCCCGTGGCGAGTTCGGTTGCCCCAAACTTCCAGTAGATGTATTCGAACTTTTCTTCCAGCGGTGCATGAGCAAGTTCTTCGCGCTTACTTTTATCGACCAGTTGGCCAAAATCTGTCGCACAGATCTCGATCATGCGGTATTGTCCGCTCTGAAAGCCGCTGGCGGGCAGGAGCGACATCCTGAATTTCAGGAACTGATCTTTGTCCATGCCATTGACCATAACCTCAAAGGAGGAGGTCAACGCATTGAAATAAGCATTGATCCGTTTCACCCGTTCTGTGAAAAAAGCAGCTGTCAACTGTTCCTGCTCTGCAATCTGCCGGCATTCATGCAGGCTAAGTTTGAAATACAGCTCAGTGATCTGGTGGTACATAATAAAGATCTCCTCATCGGGGAAGGAAGTCTTTGGACTTTGCAGGCTCAGCAGGGTGTCCAGATGGATATAATCCCAATAGGTTAAAAAATCAGCATACAGCAGGCCATCGAGATAAGCCGCCATATCCTGGCCCATTGCCGCATACTTTTCCTGTAATTGGTCTAATCTTTCTTTGATCTGAGGGGTCAGTTCCATGTATAAGTCAGTTTACCGCAAAGGTAATCAAACCTGACTTAATACAGTACCCGGAATTTAATAGTATGCTCGATGGTCTTTAAAGCTTTAAAAAGCTGCTTGTCGTACTCTGCATTGATGTCGGTGATGACATAGCCGATCTCGGGGTTGGTCATGAGGAACTGCCCAACAATATTGATGTTGTGCTTGGCGAAAACAGCATTCATCTGGGCCATAATACCCGGTACATTTTTATGGATATGAATCAGGCGGTGCGAACTTTCTATCCTCGGCAACTGAAGGTTGGGGAAGTTGGTGCTCATATAGGTCGTGCCTGTATTCATGAAGTCGATCATCCTTTTGGGGATAAAGTTCAGGTTTCTCGGGTTGTTCTTTACATCGTCAAACACCACAATACCCATTTTGGTGCAGGTATTCAGATCAATTTTGTGCCTGATATTGCCCAGATAGCCGAGTGTTTTTAACTTTACCGCACGGCTGAGTTTTTCTGCATCCATTCTTTCGGCTTCGCCAAGGAGCACCATATGGACATCGGCTACATATTTTTCCTCAAAGGTTGTTTTGTGACGAATAGAGAAACCGTCTTTTTTCAGCATGTCTATGCTTTGTGGATCTACCTCGCCGATAACCAGGCAGAGGATTCTGTTTTTAGGGTAGGATATCGCCCTGGGCAGGTTGTTGACATACAGGAACTCGTCAAAACTCGGAGTTACGTGGTCTGCTTTCTCCACGATGCTTGCCCTGGCAATGTTTTCTGTGAAAGCAAAGAACTTCTTGATCAGTCCGCTTTCGCGCAACTGAAAGTCAGAATAACCGTCTCCAATTCCATATAAATCACCTTCCAGCTGCATTTGCTGCATGAGCTTGACTTTGCCGCCTTCCTCACTTAAGGGGTTGGCATGGTCATAATCTATGATGTTGCCATCTCCGGTGGTCACAAAAGTATTGGCGTAGATGTTTTCTTTTTTGATATGGTACTGGCTCACTACCGGGGTGATGAACTCTTTGAAACCGCCGGATACGATCAGGACCTCATCGGCATGCTTTTTAAAGAAGGAAGCATTGCGGGAAAAGGAAGCCGATACCTTTTTCTTTAGTACTTTAATGAGTTGCTTTAAATGGTCTTCATTGGCTTCCAATAGCTTTACGCGCTGGGCCAGGCTTTCACTGAAGGACAGTTTGCCTTCCATGGCGAGGTTGGTCAGATCTTCAATTTTCTGGAAGATGGATTCCTTATCGGGATGTTTGCTCAGTGAAATACGGGCCAGTTCATCCAATGCTTCCACCTGGGTAAAGGTGCTGTCGAAATCTATAATGTAGTAGTTTTTCTTCATTTTATATGGTTGTTTTAAACCTGCTTACGATGTCTTTAGTGCGGCGCAAACTTCTGCGATGCTCTGCGTCAGGGGTTTAAATTCTATTCCTATGGTAGTTTTGATTTTCTCGTTGCTGTAATAACTCTGGTTCAGGCTGCTTTTGGCAGTGTCTCTGGTTAGGCCTGCGGATTTGCCGGTAAACCAGCCCGCAACTTTCGCTGCCCTCCAGGCGATGCTGAGCATCCAGGCTTTGGCCTCTTTAGCTGGAGCCTTGATCTGGAACCCTTTGGCGATCTCTGCAAAAAACTGCTGATAAGAGTAGTTTTCTGCAGAGATGGTGAAACGCTCCGAATGTGTGTCGCTGTTCATCAAGGAGATCATGATCCCGGCTACATCGGCTACATCAACTATTCCAGTAGCGCCAGCAGTGTAATAACTCAGGCCCTCTTTGACCAGTTTGAAAATGGCTCCGCTGCCTTCCGTACCTGCACCCACACCGATGATGACGGAGGGATTGACAATGACGGCATCCAGTCCTTCCGCGATGCCGCGCCATACTTCCATTTCTGCACCATATTTGGAGATGGCATAGGTATGTGCGGTTTTGTCGTACTCCCAAAGATCATCTTCCGTAATCTGCTGATCTTTTTTGGCATTACCGAGGGTAGCTACCGAACTGACATGGAGCAGCCTTGCACCAAAAGCGGAACAGAGGTTGACCATATTGGCGGTACCCTCAATATTGATCCTCAAAAGGTTTTCCTTGTCTTTAGGATCAAAAGAGACGAGTGCTGCACAATGATATACCCTGGAAATGCCCTCAAATACTTCTTCCAGTGTAGCCAGGTCATTAATGTCCGCTACCACCCAGTCGATCAGGTCAATGTCCTGCAGTATTTCAGGAATTTTGGAGTGCTCACGTTTTAGTGCGCGCAGTTTAAGCCCCTGCTGGCTAAGCTGCAAAACCAGCTCCGTGCCCAAAAAGCCCGTCGCACCGGTAACCAATATCATTTCACTTTTTTTAGGTTGTTTATTAATATATGGTCTCAAAAATAGATATTTGATGCCATACATTTATAGTTCAATATGTCTTTATCAGATTTTTTTTCCCCTTTAGAGCTTGACAAGATCACTCCAAAACAGGGTTTTTATACCAGTCAACTCGGTTTAAAGACTAGTTTTTACACGGATAAATTTCCTGATCTGGAAGAAAAACAATATGATATTGCCATATTCGGAGTGGCGGATGACCGTGCTGCGGTAAATAACAGCGGCTGTGCGCTCGGTCCGGAGTATTTCAGAAGTCAGTTTTATCAGCTTCATGAAGGGGCTTTTACCAGCCGGATCATCGATCTGGGTGATATCAAAGCAGGGGAGCGTATTTCTGATACCTATATTGCCGTAAAGATGGTGGTCAGTGAACTGATCAAACAGGATATTTTACCCATAATTATTGGTGGAGGACAGGACCTGACCTATGCGCAGTATATGGCCTATGAGAGCCTGGAGCAAAAGGTTGACCTGGTGGTCATAGATCCGAAGTTTGATCTTGATGAGGGCGATGAAGAGGGGATCGCTGCGCGTTCGGATACCTATCTGAATAAAATATTATTGCATCAGCCAAACTACCTTTTCAACTTCAGTAACCTGGGCTATCAGACGTATTATGTAAGCCAGGAAAGCCTCAAGGTCATGAGTAAATTGTATTTTGATGCACACCGTCTGGGGGAGTTTTCAGATGATATCGGTATCTCAGAGCCTATTTTGCGCAATGCGAATATGATCAGTTTCGATATGGGGGCTATCCGCTCTTCGGATGCGGTGGCCAATGCCAATGCCAACCCCAATGGCTTCTATGGGGAGCAGGCATGCCGCATCGCGCGGTATGCGGGGATGAGTGATAAGCTGACCTCGATCGGGTTTTATGAGTTTAATCCTGCGTTTGACAACAATAGTCAGACGGCCATTCTCTTGGCTCAGCTGGTCTGGTATGTGGTAGATGGTTATTACAACCGAAAGAAAGATTTCCCGCTGACGCCTAAGTCGCACTACCTGATTTACCGGGCTAGTTTGAACGATGGAACGGGAGAGATGCTGTTTGTAAAAAGTAAAAAGTCCGACCGCTGGTGGATGCAGGTACCTTATCCGACAGGGATGTCTAAAAACGAGCGCTACCATCTCGTTCCTTGCAGGTACGAGGATTATACGACGGCTGTGAGTGGTGAAATGCCGGATCTTTGGTGGCGTACTTATCAGAAACTACTATAAAAGAGGTGGTTATTTGCCTTAAATTTCGTATATTTGTATTTACAATATCTACGTTTAACTAACTGAAAACAGTATATTATTATTTCATGAAAAGAGCATTTTTATCCATTATATGTTTTTTACCTGCGCTGGCTATGTGTCAGAACGGGTATACCCTGCAAGGAAAAATAGGCAATCTGAATGCCCCTGCTAAAGCCTATCTGACCTATAAAACAACTACTGATCAGATTACAGATTCTGCGGTCATTGTAAATGGCGCATTCAAATTCAGTGGTAAGGTGGAATCACCGGCCCCGGCCGCCATTAGGATCAAACACAATGATGCGCCGGTTGATCCTAATCAGAAAGCTGTGTTGGATGTGTTTAGCTTCTATATAGAAAATACGAACATGACCATCAGCGCCCCTGACTCTGCCAAGCATGCAAAGCTCGGAGGTTCTAAGTTGAACGATGATGCTTCAGTCTTGAAAGCGAAGCTGAAGCCTTTTTCTGAGCGTATGGATGTACTAAGAGCGGAATATCGGAGCAAATCTCCTGAGCAGCAAAAAGATCAGGCCTATATTGCCACCCTTGATGCCCGCGCAGCAGAAATAGAAAAGGAAACAAAGACGATTTATAAAGATTTTGCTTTTGCAAATACGAAAAGTTTTATAGGACTTGTTGCCTTTCGCAATTATCTGGGACAGGATATGAATGAGCCTGATGCATATGCTGACTTCAACCGTTTTTCTGAACAAGTGCGTCAGACCCCTTTGGGCAAAGCAATTTCAACATCACTCAATGCAACTAAAAATACAGCGGTGGGATCTATGGCGATGGACTTCACCCAGAATGATGTGAACGATAAGCCCGTGAAGTTGTCAGATTTCAGGGGAAAATATGTCTTGCTTGATTTTTGGGCGTCCTGGTGCGGCCCATGTCGTAAAGAGAATCCGAATGTAGTGGCTGCGTTCAACAAATATAAGGATAAGAACTTCACTGTACTGGGTGTTTCCCTGGATAATCCCGGAAAGAAAGAAGCCTGGTTAAAGGCAATTGCAGATGATAAGTTGACCTGGACACAGGTATCCGATTTGAAGTCCTGGCAAAATGAAGTTGCCCAGCAATGGGGAGTACAATCTATTCCGGCTAGTTTCCTGATTGATCCCACCGGAAAAATCATCGGTAAAAACTTAAGAGGTGAGGAATTGTTGAAGAAACTAGAAGAATTACTCGGCAGTTCTTCTAAATAGATTACCCATAATTTCTGGCTGGTATTATTTTACCTGAAAGTTCTTAAAAACGACAGAGTTTGTAACTTTTTAAGTTTTTTTACTAAAGATTAGGTTTCATTTCTTATTATTGATTGATAATAACACACCTAAATAAAAAATGAAACCTAATCAACCTAATTCCAGAAGAGATTTTATTAAGAAAACTGCGGTTGGCGTGGCCGCTTTCACGATTGTTCCCCGTTATGTACTGGGCGGACAAGGTTTTATAGCGCCAAGCGATAAGTTGACCAAAGCCGTGATC
>Ga0160464_100057_pt1 | contig 133394 bp, 119 predicted proteins | sample HID1971I_E11MG_FD_108275 | JGI IMG/M metagenome (GOLD analysis project Ga0160464, IMG submission 108275) | Enriched millipede-associated microbial communities from UW Madison campus, WI, USA - HID1971I_E11 MG | ecosystem: Host-associated > Arthropoda: Insects > Digestive system > Unclassified ...
ACCAGAGCTGCCTGCGGGCAACAGGTAGAAATTTAAGGCAAATCCCAGCCTTTTTTGAGGCGATGCACTCAGCGAGAACAGCATTTCTTCCTTCTGCTTGCTGACCGAGCCTTCACAAAACAATAGGCGATAATCAGACGTAAGCTTTAAACCACTTTTACTGACAATATTTTGTGTGATCAGCTCGGCCTGTGTATAACAGTCATTAACGTTTACCCAGTCGAAGCTGTTGAGCGGAAAACTCAGCGCGGCCCCTGTCCCATACTTTTTACTTGCAGCGAGGTAGCAATACAATTTGGCCAGGTAACCGCCAGCCGCCCATTTGGAGGCCCTGCCAGAATTGGACAGCGCCGTTTCGGGCAGTGTGTTGTAGGCGAACTGCAGATCATCAATGGCCTGCTTCATCACCTCTTCCAGCGAATTGCGTTTTTGATCGGCCGCATGGGGTACCGTGGTAAATACAGGCACCCCGCCATAGATCATTCCCATATAATAGTAGTGCCAGCCCCGTAAAAACCGGGCTTCGGCACGGATGCGCTCCCTATTGCTTTCGGTCATATCGATGCCGTCCAGCTGGGACAGCAGCAAATTGATGCTGTACAAACCGGTATAAGCGGTAGACCACAGGTTTTTGATCGTCAGGTTGCTTTTGACCACCCTCCCGAAAATGAACTGGTCCATATTGGCTTCCGCATCCGGCGTGGAGTACGGGTTTCCAACAATCTCATCGGTACCGACATCGGCAATCAGGAACACGCCCGTGCGCCCATTGACGGAATAGCTGTTTTGCAACATGCCATAACAACCGGTCAGCGCGGTCTCTGCATCTGCCTGGTTTTTGTAGAAATTGGCAATGGAGGTGAACGACTTTGGCTCTGTATCTAAGTAATCTGAGCAACCCGCTAAGCTTCCTATACAGAAAATCAAAGCGGCATATAGTATTTTCTTCATCTGCAAATCTTTTAAAAGTTGACATTAAACCCTATGGAATGAACCGCTGCCCGTGGATACCCAATCGTATCAAAATTACTCAGCAGCGGATTACCGGAGTCCACCTCAGGCGTGAAACCACTGTACTTAGTCAACGTATAGAGGTTGATCCCCGAATAATAGATCTTGGCCGAGGCCAGACCGATCTTCTTGGTCAGGCTTGCGGGCAGGCGGTACGACAAAGACACATTTTGCAAGCGCGCATAAGAGGCATCCTCCACATAATAGCTGTTGGGCTGGGCGGCAAGCGCATTGTAATAGCCCTCGTCTGAATATGCCGGACGCGTATTGCTCGGATTGTCCAGGCTCCAGCGGTTGTTCCAAAAATCTTTGGTGATGTTGTAATATTCACCCGGACTGGAACCTTCCAGTTCGAATTTGGTGGAGTTGAAGATCTCCCCACCTATAGAATAGGTAATGAATACGTTCAGCTCCAGGTCTTTGTAACGAAAGGTATTGCCCAGGCCGCCGAACAACAAAGGCTGGCTATTGCCGATGATGGTCTTATCCGCTTCGGTGATTTTATTGTCGGCCGAATTGTCCAGGTTTTTAAACTTGAAGGTTCCCGGCCTCGGCTTGGCGATCGCACTTGGATCGGCCACGCCGGATTTCAGCACCCAGTTTCTCTCCTGCCAGGCGATGTTGGGGTCGTTGTCGGGCAACAGGCCCGTCTTATCGATCCATCCGGAAAAATCATCCATTTGGTAAATGCCATCCATTTTATAGCCATACATCACACCGATCGGCTGATTGACCATGATCCGGCCCACCACATTTTGTTTGATGTAAGAAGTGCTCCAGGCACCTGCCCCTACGGGAGCCTCCTCCAGGCCGTCGCCGATGACCCGCACTTTATTTCTATTGAGGCTCAGCGTCAGACTGCTGTTCCAGCCAAAACTGCCCCGTTCTATATTCTTAGTATTCAAGGCGAGCTCCACACCCCGGTTGCTGATCTTGCCCAGGTTTTGCCATTGGGTCTTGAAACCCGACTGTGCCGGGATAATTGCATTGTACAACATATCGGTCGTGATCTTGTCGTACACATCCAGGGTGATGTCCACACGCTTGTTCAATATAGAGATGTCCAGGCCGGCATTGTACTGAACGGTGGTTTCCCACTTCAGGTCCGGATTGGGCAGGGACACCGGCACCAGGCCAAACTGGTCGGCATAAAAGGAATTGCCCATCCTGGCCATGTACTGGAATTCAGGAATATTGGAATTGCCCGTCTCTCCATAGCTCAGGCGCAGCTTCAAATTGTCGAATACCTTCTGTTTTTTCATGAAACTTTCTTCAGAGATGCGCCAGCCCAGGGCTGCAGAAGGGAAATAGCCATAACGCCTGTTTTCCCCGAAGCGGTCAGAGCCATCCCGGCGGATACTTCCGGTCAGCAGGTACCGCCCGTGGTGGTCGTAGTTCAGCCTGGCCAGGTAAGAGATCCTTTTGGTTTGTCCGGCATTGGAGGTGGCATCTTCCAGGGTGATCCCTTTGCTGATGTCGTAAATCCCCGTGGTCTCGTCGGCAAAATTACTTTTGGTGATCGAGCTGTTGTTGTACCCGCTTCCGCTGAGCTCAAATACGCCCAGGGCACTCAGTTTGGAGTTGTTCTTCAACATACGGTCGTAGCTCAGGGTATTGATGTTCGACCAGCCCATCCATTCTGTATTGTTGATCGCCGCTCTTCCTTTTAAATAATATCCCCAGGGGGTGTCTTTTCCGTAAAACTCGTTGACCTTCGAATTGACGATCACACCATTCAGCATAGTGCCGATGTACATGCCTTCGATCAGCTTATAATTGATGACGGCATTCGCACCCACATTGGGGGTAGAAATATCCCTGTCGATGTGCTCCAGGTTTTCGGTCGGCTTTTTCCATCCGCCCTGGGTCTGCTCTGCCAATGGGTTCTGGAAGACCAGGGGACGGGAAATGATCGCCGCCTGGGTGACGCCGATATTGCCGTAGCCATCGCCCGACTGCACTGCGCCATTGTATTTGGACCAGGAGCCATTTAAGGAAAGCGACATAATGAACCGTCTTTTATTGTGGTCGAGCTTCAGCCTGGTATTGTACCTGGAATAATCGTTGTTGACAAATAATCCCTGCTCTTTATTGTAGCCCATACTGCCAAAAAACTTGGTATAGGGACTGCCGCCGCTGACGGAGATGTTGTGGTCGGTCGACAGGGCTGTGCGGTACATTTCATTCTGCCAGTCGTATTCCGGAAGGGAATACACATCTCTCGGCATCATCTCTGAAGGCTCGGTCTTGCCGGCGTTCAGGAAGAAAAAATAATCGTTGAAATAGCCGTAGGTGATCCTTTTGCCGTCGGGCATCAATACCCAGTCTTTCCGGTAATCGATCCATTCGCTTCCATTGAGCATCTCCATGGTCCTGGCCGGATACGAGAGGCCCATCCTGGCATCGTAAGTGACCATAGATTCTCCTTCTTTACCCTGTCTCGTGGTTACGATGATCACGCCATTGGCACCCCTGGAGCCATAGATCGCTGTAGAGGATGCATCTTTGAGCACCTCTACCGAGACGATGTCGGCCGGGTTGATGGAATTGAGCGGGTCCCGCCTGGAGTTGGCACCAAACTTACCATTGGCAATCGGGGCCTCACTTTCATTGACCGGTACGCCGTCGATGACAAACAGAGGGCGGCTGTCGCCCGTCAGGGAATTCGCGCCCCGGATGACGACCTTCGATCCCGAGCCCGGCTCGCCGGTGCCCGAGGTGATCTGCAAACCAGCTACCCTGCCCTGCATGCTGTTGACGAAGGAGCTTTGTCGCGACTGGTCAAACACCTCAGCTTTCACGGTCGCCACCGACCCGGTCAGGTCCCTTTTTTTGACGCTGCCATAGCCGACCACCACTACTTCCTCCAGCTTCAGGTGCATGGGGACCAGCACGATGTTGATGGTGCTCCTACCGTTGATGCTCAGGAGCGTATCCGCAAAGCCAACGGAGCTGAATTTCAGCGTCCCTTTAGAAGCCTTAATGCTGTACTTCCCGTTCTCATCGCTTTGGGTCAGTACAGAACTGCCGGCCAGGGCGATCGTCACCCCTTTCAACGGCTCATTGGTGGCCATATTGATGACAGTACCCGATACGAGTTCCTGTACGAGGCTGGGCGGCATCTTTATTTTTAAGACTATGGTCTTGTTCTTAATGGTGTAAGCAAGGTTCCTGCCCGCAAGCGTCTGGTTTAAGACACTGGTTAAAGGGGCATTTCTGAAGCTGACGTCCAGGCTTTTATTCTCGTCGAACTGCTCTGCAGGCCAAACCACATTGTAGCCGATCTGCGTATTGATCTCCGCAAAGAGCTCTTTAAAAGTGGTATTTTTCTTGGTAAATGACAAGGTCTGGGCCCGCCCGGCGGCACTCACCTGCATAATTACTGCCATTAATAAGAATGTGACGACCCGCATAATCAGCAAAATTTTTTGAACATACCTTTTCGGTAGCCCTAGTTCGTTGGTATTTTTTTTATACATTTGGTTAGTCTGATGGGTTGCGAACTGCATGAAAACGCAATTGTTTAATGCGCGTTCCAGATTTGTTGATTAGATCCGATTTTATCGGCCGATCCAGGCTATAGCCAGTTGTGTTACAGCACACCTGGCTTCTTTTTTTCAAGGATTGGCTCATTAAGTAGCTATTTAGTCACCATAATTCTCCTTCCTACGATTTTAAAATGTGCCAACTCTGTTAATTCTAATATTTCCAATACCTCGGTCACGTTGCCCGACCTGGACACGGTACCGCCAAACAACTTACTTTTCAGCTCTTCGTTTTCAAAGACTACATCCACATCGTACCATCGGGATATTTTGCGCATGATGCGCTCCAGCGGCTCTTTGTTAAAGATAAACAAGCCGTTTTTCCAGTCCACCGCCTCCTCACCATCGATCTCTTTGACCAGGATATTCCGGTTGGCCGTCAGTACGGATTGTTGACCAGGGCGAAGAACTTTAGAACCAAGAGATCCCTCGGTTCCTCGGGATGACGAACTGCCTGGTATTCCTTCCTGCAATGACGAAGCAACAGTAGACAGTGCAGATACACTTACCGATCCCTCTAACAAAGTCGTCTTCACGCTGCCTTCATCTGCATAACTGTTGATATTGAAGTGCGTACCGAGGACTTCCACGGTCTGCCCCTTGCTTTCGACCACAAATTTCTGTGTCCTGCTCTTAAAAATCTCAAAATATGCTTCCCCTTCAAGCTGTACTACACGTTGCTTCTCCCCTCTGAAACTGGCAGGAAAAGACAAGGATGAGGCCGCATTGAGCCAAACCTTCGAACCATCCGGCAAAACCACCTGGTACTGACCACCCCGCGGCGTTGAAACACTCGTCATCCCGACAGCGGAGGGATCCCTTGAATCCGCATGACCAAGGGGTCCCTCGGTTCCTTGGGATGACAAAGAGGGATCTCGCAATGGAGAAGAAATAGCGGTTCCATCGGAATATGTAAGTTTAGAAGCATCAATAACAACACCCGTCTTCGTATCACTCAGGTATATCACTTGGCCGCTGGCCAGCGTAAGTGTAGCAGTATTCTTGCCTGGGGTGATGTCTGTAGCATAGACAAGGGATCCCTCGATGCCTCGGGATGACGACCCGCTGATAGATGATGTGTAATAAAACCATACGCCCAAAGTAATCACCGTCACCGCAGCAGCGGCAACTGCAATCCTCGGCCAAAGCCTGTTCAATTTCCGATCTGTCACTATAGAATCCGTACCCTGTCTCTCAGGGCTGGCAGACAACATCTCCCTTTCCATCATCGCCCACATCTCCTTTTTGATGCGCAGGTAATCCTCCAGTTCGGGCTGCTGCATTTGATTGACCGACTCGATGGCATACCAATTTTCCAGCAGCAGTTGCTCCTGCTCAGTGGCCATACCTTTGCGGTACTTTTCCAGAAGTGTTTTAACGTCTATTTGGTTCATATCTGATAATAGTAATACAGCTGAGCCGGTTTCAGGGTGTAGACGGATTTTTAATATTTCCAGAAAAACACTTAAAACACTGTAAATAAGACAATTATTTTTGCGCCAGCCAAGCGATAATGATCAATCCGCCAGAGCCATAGGCTTTCAAGCGGCTCTTCAATATATCCAGCGCATTGTGCACCTGGGTCTTCACCGTCTTTTCAGAAATGCCCAGCCTTGCAGCAATTTCGCTGTGGGACAGGCCCTCCAGCCTGCTCAATTCAAACACCTCCCTCATCTTTGAGGGCAGTTTAGCAATTTCCCGCGCAATGACGCCCATCAGTTCCCGCTCATCCAGCTTGTCCATCGTCTCCGTACTCGCTTCATGGCTATAGCTTGCGATGGAACTGAGATAATCGCTCCTGGTCTTGCCTTTTTCAATCAAATTGAACACCCTATTTCTCGAAGAAATGTATAAATAGCCAGGCAAATTCGCTTCCTCTTTCACCCGTTCCGCATTTGACCATAAGTTCATAAACACATCCTGCACCACATCCTTTGCCGATTCTTCATCGCGCAGCATCTGGTTGACCTTATAATAGATCATCATCCCATAGCGATCGTAAATTTCAGCAAAAGCCTCCCGATCCCCCTGTTTAATCAGGCTGATCAAATACTGATCGGTATAGGTGTGGTATATAGCCATTTTCTGAGTTTCTCCCGTCCACTAATTTATGAAATGTCTGCAACAAACCTATAGATTATTTCCGTCAACTAAAAGGCTTTTCCCTTCCATCGCCCTTCGTGCCCCTTGCGGGCAAGGCTAAATAATCAACCCTTCAAGATAAAGCCAGGCCGCAATAGCGTGCCTGCCTGTAGCATACTGGTTTGTCTGTACTGCAACTCAACGATGAAAACCTCCTGTAAACTTTTATAATCCGCTCCAGGTGAATATGCTGCTGAAATCGCTATCATCTTTCCGGAAGTTTGCTGAAAAACCGGGTTTTTCCTGGTAGAGCAAGACGATAGCAAGAGAGGAGCAAGAGAATAGCAAGAGAATAGCAAGAGAAATTTCAAGCACACAACAAACAAAAAAAGGCAGTTTGGTTATGAATGACCAGCCAGGAAGTTCAACAAAACACAAAAAAAAAGATCGACTGTCGAACATCGGCACAGTACTTGATAAGGATAGAAATATCTTAAACTTAAAAGAATCTTATGAAAAAATTAATTTTTACTCTTTTTGTCTCCGCTGCACTTTTTACCCTGACTTCCACTAGTGTCCAGGCACAGGATTATAAAAATGCGATTGGCGGCCGCTTTGGTAATGCAAACGGTGTGAGTTTTAAAACCGGCCTGAGCAATAAATCTATGCTTGAGCTCATTGGTAATTTTAGGAGCAACAGAAGTACTTCTTACTTTAATCTGACCGGTCTTTATGAAGTCTACAACCCAATCAATGGTGCTGCAGGATTACATTGGTACTATGGTGTGGGTGCGACGATCGGTTCTTACAAAGTAAAGGGATTCGACAGTGATGTGTATCTATCCGCAAACGGTGTTTTAGGTCTGGACTATAAGTTTAACGGTGCACCGATCAATATCTCGTTAGACTGGATTCCTGCATTACAATTGACTCCGGACACCGGATTCTGGGGTGGTGATGTCGGCCTGGGTGTCCGCTTTACTTTTTAATTCATAAAAGAACATTACATAAAAAAATCCCGTACAAAATGTACGGGATTTTTTTATGTATAAATTTTAGGTTAACCGTTACAGTCCCATCCACTTCTTACGCACCTGCAATTGCTTTGCAGTCGCTTTGTCCTGCAGGGTTGCATTGAGTTTAATATTGGGGTTTGCTTTGATCGTTAATGGAATATCTTTTAAGATGCCGTCCCTGCCTACCTGCACATTCAATACATCGCCCACCTTTTTTGCAGCAATGACCGGCATGCGCTCCAGCGAAACCTCTACCGGAACACCATCGACACTGATCACCTCATCGTTCACATTCAAACCGCCGATCCATGCCGCAGAATTGCGTGATACTGCGGTGATAAAGATCCTGCCCTCTATCTTTTTAGACGCTACCCCGATGTATGGACTGCTGTTGCCTTCATTTTCATCCTTCACCTGGATGCCCGCATAACCGAACGATTTTTGATAATCTATAGGAGCGGTACCGTTCACATACGTATCCCAGAAAGGTGTAAAACTGATGCCGCTAATCTTTTCTACCATGGATTTAAATTCCGCATCAGTATAGCCCCTGCCCAGCTTTTTATAATATTCGTTGTACATGGCCAGCATCACATCGTCCAGGCTCTTCTTACCGGCGGTCGCGTTGGCGATCTCCAGGTCCATCAACAGTCCGACCACTTCTCCTTTGCTGTAATAAGAGATACTGGTATTGTTGGAGTTTTCATTGGGACGGTAGGCCTTGATCCAGGCATCGTAACTCGCCTCGGCCACGCTCTGAACCTTCGCCCCGGGGGTATTGCTTACACCCGCAACAGCATTGGCCAGGTTTTGCACGAATGTCTCGCGACTGTTGAAACCCGCACGGAGCATGATCTTATTTTCATAATAGGAAGTAAAACCTTCCGCCACCCAGAGGCTGGTGGTATAGTTTTCATTGTCGTAATCAAATGGCCCCAAAGCCACCGGTCTCAAACGTTTTACATTCCATAAATGGTAGTACTCATGGGCCACCAGGTCCAGGAAGCCGTTATAGGTCTTCGGATCGGTATAGCCGTCGCGGCTTGCACCCAATACAGTCGAGTTCAGATGCTCTAAACCGCCACCGCCGGTTGCAAAATTGTGCACGATAAAGGTGTAGTGCTTATTGGGGTTTTCGCCGTAGATGGCCGTCGCCTGCTCCACCACCTTGGCCATATCCACTTTCAAACGCTCCTTATCGTAGTTTCCGCCGCCATACATGGCCACCGTATGTTTTACCCCGGAAGCCGTGAAATCAAAGATGTCCTGGTTGCCTACCTCGATAGGGCTGTCAAACAGGATATCGAAATTTGGGGAATGATAGGTAAATGCCTGGCCTGCTACCGGCTCCAGACCTGTAGACACTGCAGACCAGCCTTTGAAAGGAATGATCCTGACCGTGCTCGGTGCATTTAGCATTCCATCAGGATACATAAACACTCCCGTGGAGGAAAGAAAAGCATGGGTATCGTCGATAAAAGAGGTGCGGACGGATACTTCAAACGCATACAAGCGGTATTTTACTTTTACATCTGATGCTTTGGAAGAATGTACCCTCCAGGTATTCTTTCTTACTTTTTCGAATTTAGCGGGCTTGCCTCCGGCAGTGGCGCTAAAACCTTCCACATTCCTGGCAAACTCGCGCACGAGGTAAGAACCCGGCGCCCACACCGGCATTTTAAGGTCAATATAATCCTTGGTCAGTCCGGAAATGTTCATCTCCACTTCCGCATAATGTGCCTGAGGCTCAATGAAGGAAATCTCAAAACCTATTTTAACCTGTGCCTGCATGCTCATACTTGTAAATAATAAAACCGCCAATCCTAAAATCGTGTTCTTCATATGAATAGTTTGTTTATTAAAAAGGACAAACTTAGAGAAAATAGCGCAAAGGCGGAAACACAAACCTGTAACACACTTAATACAAGCTTCTACGGTCATTTTAAATATTTTTGTGCGTTATCATCTTAATAATACACATTTATGAAACTGAGATATATTGTTTATATCCTGATTGCCTTAGGGCTGGGTTACTTTGTTTATTACCGCATCAACGCCAATAAAAAACTGGAAAATACCGGGGGAGGTGGCGGTGGCGGAAAAGGCGGTGGCAAACCGGGTGGCGGCGGCCTGCAGGTGGACGGTGTTGTGGTAAAAACACAATCTTTTGAAAACGCGCTGGAGGTAACCGGCAGCCTGGAAGCCAATGAAGCTGTGTCCCTGCATGGAGAAGTATCAGGCCTGGTCAAAGGCATTTATTTTAAAGAAGGCAGTCACGTAAAAAAAGGACAGTTGCTGGTAAAGATCAATGACCTGGATATACAGGCACAACTGCGGGAAGCGCTGACTAAACAAAACCTATCGGCCAGCAATGAAAACCGGGCGAAGCAATTGCTGGAAAAAGGAGCCATAAGCCAGGAAGAGTACGACACTTCGATGGCCGAGCTGCAATCGCTGAAGGCGCAGGCGCAACTGATACGGGCACAACTGGCAAAAACATCTATTTTAGCACCTTTTAGTGGCCGGATTGGTCTCCGCGCCATCTCGGAGGGAGAATACCTCACCCCGGCTACAGCCGTTGCGAACCTGCTCAGCACCAGTCCGATTAAGATTAATTTTTCAGTACCGGAGAAATACGCGAGCCAGATAAAAATGAATTCTTCGATCTCTTTTACCAATGCAGGATCAAAGAAAATATATACGGGTAAAGTATTTGCGATAGAGCCGGGCATCAACGCCGAAACGCGTACCCTGCACATCAAGGCCCTGGCACAAAACTCCAACAATGAATTGATACCGGGTTCTTTTGCCAAAATCAAACTGGCACTGAGCACGCTGAGCGACGCCATTCTGATCCCTAATGAAGCGGTGATACCCGTCGAAAATGGAAAGGTGGTATACATAGCTAAAAATGGTGTGGCGCAACAGGTGGCTGTAGAATCTGGTGCCAGAACAGATAAAAATATCCTGATCACCTCGGGATTAAACGTGGGCGATACGGTGCTGACCAGCGGCTCTATGACACTCAAACCAGAATCGCCGGTCAAAGTAAGCCTATTAAAGAACTAAGATGAGTATATCAACCACCAGTATAAAGCGGCCGGTGCTGGCCATTGTGATGAACCTGATGCTCTTGCTTTTTGGGGCTATCGGATTTCACTTTTTGGGTGTAAGGGAGTTTCCCTCTATAGATCCTACCGTGGTATCGGTGCGAACGTCTTACCCTGGAGCCAATTCAGACATTATTGAATCGCAAATAACCGAACCGCTTGAGAAAGTAATCAACAGCATCGACGGCATCCGCAACATTTCATCGTCGAGCAACAACGGTAGCAGTAACATTACGATAGAGTTCAACCTGGATAAAGACATTGAGGAAGCGGCCAATGATGTACGGGATAAAGTATCGCAGGCGGCCCGCTATCTGCCAAAAGACATTGACGGCACACCTGTGGTGAGCAAATCAGACGATAGCTCTGACCCGATCATCACCATGACAATCCAGAGCGACAAACGCAACCAGCTGGAGCTAAGCGACTATGCCGAAAACGTTATCGCCGAACGCATACAGACCATTCCGGGTGTAAGTGGTGTGCGGATCTACGGCCAAAAGAAATTCGCGATGCGGCTTTGGATCAATCCGAACAAGCTGGCGGCCTATGGCCTCACCTCACAGGATATTATCGCGGCGCTGGATAAGGAAAATGTGGAGCTGCCTTCAGGAAAAATAACCGGTGCCACAACCGAGCTTACAGTGAAGACGCTCGGTAAGCTAACCAATGAGGACCAGTTCAATAACCTGATCATCCGCAATGATGGCACAAACGTAATCAAATTTCAGGATGTAGGCCATGCGGTACTCGGACCGGAAAACGAAGAAACGATGCTCCGCGAATCGGGCAAGCCGATGGTGGCGGTAGCCGTGCAACCGCAGCCGGGAGCCAATTATCTGGAGATATCAGCAGAATTTAATAAGCGATATGAAGAGCTAAAGGAAATTGTGCCCGGAGACATCAAACTGAATATTTCCCTGGACACCACCCGATTTATCAGGAGTTCGATAACGGAGGTAGCGGAGACCATTGTGATCGCACTGATACTGGTGATCCTGATCATCTATCTTTTCTTCCGCGATTGGGCTATTGCCATTCGTCCGCTGATCGATATTCCCGTATCTCTGATATTCACTTTTTTCATTATGTACATTTTTGGTTTTTCCATCAATGTACTGACCTTGCTGGCTATTGTGCTCGCCACGGGACTGGTGGTCGATGACGGAATTGTCGTTACTGAAAACATCTTTAAAAAGGTGGAAGAAGGGTACTCTCCTTTTGAGGCTGCGATAAAAGGTTCTAATGAGATTTTCTTTGCGGTAATCTCTATCTCTGTTACCCTGGCCGCGGTGTTTTTGCCGGTAGTTTTCTTGCAGGGCTTTGTAGGACGACTGTTTCGGGAGTTTGGGATAGTCATCGGTGCGGCGGTGCTGATATCGGCATTTGTGTCCCTCACCCTCACTCCGATGCTGAATGCCTATTTAATGAAGAAAAGTCAGAAGAAATCGAAGTTTTACGATATGACCGAGCCTTTCTTTGTGCGACTCAATGAAGGATATAAAGAGAGACTGGAGGCATTTTTAGGCCGGAGATGGCTCTCTATTCCCATTCTGCTGGCCTGTCTTGGCTTGATTGTTTTGTTCTGGAAATTGCTGCCCAAAGAGACCGCGCCTTATGATGACCGCAGCGCAGTAAATGTGAATGTAACTACACCTGAGGGCTCGTCTTTCGACTACACGGACCGTTTCATTATGAAACTGACCCAGCAGATCAATGATTCTGTACCGGAAAAAGCGGCAATGCTGACCCTCACGGCGCCAAGCATGAGCAGCGCCGGGGCCACCAACAGCGGTTTTCTGAGATTGGGACTGACAGATCCGGGCGACAGGGAAAAGACGCAAGCGGAAGTGGCCCAAAAAATCACTAAACTATCCAGGAAGTTTGCCGATGGAAAGGCCGTAGTAACCCAACAGCCGACCATTTCGGCGGGTGGTAGAAGAGGTGGCCTGCCGGTAAGCTACATTATACAGGCTCAAAATTTTGAGAAGCTGAAAGAGAAAGTTCCCCTGTTTATGGATGAGGTTTCTAAAGACCCAACCTTTACAGTATCAGACGTAAACCTCAAATTTAATAAGCCAGAGATCAACCTGACTATAGATCGCGAAAAAGCGAACAACCTGGGCGTGTCTGTCGTGGATATTGCTCAAAGCCTGCAGTTGGGGCTAAGCGGTCAGCGTTTCTCTTACTTCTTCATGAATGGCAAGCAGTACCAGGTCATGGGCCAGTTTGACCGCAATGACCGCAAAGATCCGCTGGATCTGAGCTCAGTCTATGTGCGCAACAATAAGGGCGAACTGATCCAGCTGGATAACGTGGTAACCGCAAAAGAAGAAAGCAGTCCGCCGGCCTTGTACCGCAACAACCGTTTCATTTCGGCAACGGTATCTGCTGGTTTGGCTCCTGGAAAGAGTATTGGCGAAGGGATAGAGGCGATGGACCGGATAAGGGATAAGGTGCTGGACGATACGTTTTCGACCGATCTAAGCGGTGAATCGAGAGATTTCAAGGAAAGTTCATCGAATACGCTCTTTGCCTTTGGTTTGGCCCTGCTGTTGGTGTACCTGATTTTATCGGCACAATTTGAGAGTTTTAAGGACCCAATTATCATTATCCTGACGGTACCTATGGCGGTGGCAGGCGCCTTCCTATCCCTGTGGCTGTTTGGCCAAAGCTGGAATATCTTTAGCCAGATTGGAACGATTATGCTGATCGGACTGGTGACGAAGAATGGGATCCTGATCGTAGAGTTTGCCAACCAGCTGAAGGAAGAAGGTCGAACGGTACAGGAAGCCATCAGAGAAGCGTCAGTAGCGCGGCTGCGCCCCATTTTGATGACCAGTCTGACGATTGCCATTGGTGCATTGCCTATAGCCATGGCACTGGGTGCGGCGGCAAAGAGCCGGATCGGGATGGGTGTAGTGATCATAGGCGGGACTATTTTCTCGCTGATACTCACGTTGTTTGTGATCCCCGCCATTTACTCTTACTGGTCTAAAGAACACAAGCACAATGAAGAACTGGCCAAGTCCCTCGAATCGGCAGCTACTGACGAACAAAAACCAACTGGCTTAAAATTAGAACCCAATGAAGCTTAAGCATATTCTTTTATATACCGCATTTTCTGTTTTCGCCTATGTGCAAACGGGGTTGGCACAGGAAAAACTAAGCCTGCAGGACGCTATAGCGACTGCACTAAAAAATAATTACGACATCAGGCTGGTCAGCAATGATGTGCAGATCGCCAAAAACAATGTCAATGCCGGCAATGCGGGCATGCTGCCCAGACTGGACGGCACGTTTGGAGAAAACGGCAGTCGCCAGGACATCACCCGTACGCAAAGCAATGGCAATGAGCAGACGCTCAGCGGGGTCAGAAACTCCAATTTGAGCTATGGTGTCGGTCTCGGCTGGACGATCTTTGACGGTCTGCAGATGTTTACCAACTACGACCGCCTGAAGGAACTGCAAAAACAAGGTGAGGTCAATGCCAAAGCGACGATCCTCAGCACCATCAGCCAGGTGATCAATGCCTATTATACCGTGTCCAAAGAGCAGCAGCTGGTCGTGGCCAGGGACAGTGCACTCGATGTATCCACCTGGCGCCTGCAGATTGCGAACAATAAGCTTTCCATCGGCAGGGGCTCCAAACTGGATGTGCTGGCCGCTACGGTAGATTACAATACGGATACCTCCGCCTACCTGCAGGAACTGAATTCACTGAAGACGGCGAAGGTTTCTTTAAACCAGGTGATGGCGCGCGACCTGAACATCGATTTCCGGGTAGAGGAACGCATTGACATCGACACCAAACTAAACTACACCGCTTTGGCTACGCAGACGGAGCAGCTGAACCCGGATCTGCAGAATGCCTTCATCAGTAAGAAAATAGCAGAACTGAACCTGAAGCAGGTGAAAGGACAACGCTATCCGGTCGTAGCGCTGAATGGCGGGTATGAAGTCAATAACAGCTCTACACCTACAGGGTTCAACATACAGTCCCGGGCCAATGGCTTTACCTATGGGGTAACCGCCAGCCTCAACCTCTTCAACGGATTCCTGCAAAGACAGAATGAGCGCAATGCGAAGATCCAGATCAACTCGTCTGAGCTGACCTTAGACCGCGTGAGACAGGACATCAATGCAGAGCTGATCTCTACCTATCAAAACTATACGACCAACCTCGACCTGTTGAAAGTAGAAGACAACAATGTAGATATCGCCCGGCAAAACCTGGACATCACCATGGAAAAATACCGCCTGGGCAGCATTGCCCCATTGGAACTCAGAGAGGCGCAAAGGAATTCAATCAACGCCATCACCCGCTTCCTTGAAGTGCGCTACCAGGCAAAATTGACAGAAATTACCTTAAAAGAGATCAGCGGCACTTTGAATATGCAATAAGATTCTTATTTTAGAGCCATGATTTTAGTAGCAGATAGCGGATCATCCAAGACAGACTGGATGGGATATACACCTGAGGGACCAATAGCTTTTAGCACTCAAGGAATTAACCCTTACTTTTTAAATGCACAGGAGATCCTGAAGCTCATATCTAAGAAAAAGGAGATTGCCGGGTATGCGGAGCAGGTGAAAGAAATCTACTTTTATGGTGCAGGCTGCTCTTCGCCAGACAAGCATGAAGTCATTTCAAACGGCCTTTCTGCGTTCTTTCCCAATGCCTTTATCAGTGTAGACAATGACCTGATCGGTTCTGCCTACGCCACCTGCGGTGATGACAAAGGACTCACCTGCATCCTGGGCACCGGGTCCAACATTTCCTATTACGATGGCCACACCGTACACAATGGCAGGCACGGACTCGGGTATGTACTGGGCGACGAGGGTTCTGGCACCTGGTTTGGCAAGAAACTGATCACCTCCTATCTGTATAAGACCATGCCCTCAGACTTGCAGCTGGCTTTCGCTAAGGAATTTGAGGTCAACAAAGAAACCATTATCACCAATGTTTATCAAAAGCCTTTCCCCAACACCTACCTGGCCTCTTTCAGCCGGTTTATGTCGGGCCACAAGGAACACCCGTATATCCTTCAATTGCTCACAGAAGGCTTCCAGGAGTTTATCAACAGCAATATCAAAGACTACCCGGAACATGCTGGCCTGCACTGTCATTTTGTAGGATCGATCGCTTATCATTTCCGGGATGTACTCACGGCAACATGTCTTAAAAATGGCATCAACCTGGGCAAGATCTTACAAAAACCGATAGAGGGTATCTATCAATATGTCCTTAAGAAAGAGGGCGTTGCCGTATCTTCTTAATCCCATAAGCCAGTCCCGCAGCCAGTAGTATAGCCGTGCCCCCATCAACAGGTACTTCCCTATCCGGATCATAGTCCGGCCCGCCGGGCATACCAGGGCCCTGGGCCATTGTGTCTAAAGGCAATATCATAAAGAAAACGCTGCAAAGCAGCAGGGCGCTTAGAGCTGCCCTTTTTAATGAGGTGAATTTCATAGGATCTTATTTTAATTGGTGTTTGATCATTTTTGATTGATGTAACGGTCTTCGGCCTGTCTTGCCGCTCACTTCGACAAAGTACCATCCAGGCTGAAGGACCCGCGCCGGGATCTCCCTGATGCCTGACCTGCCAGAAAAATCACCATTCCAGATTTTTCTGCCCATATAGTCCCGAAGGACGACCGAAACGGGCTGATCGTAGTTGTCAGTGTCTATATAAATCACCTGATCAAAAGGATTTGGATAGACAGGAACAGGTGCCCTAAGAGATGTTTCCTGACCTGGTGTTTGGCTATCGGAAGTGTTCGGGCGGAGCCTGATAGAAAACCGCCTGCGCTCTGCCTCCTCATTGGCCCGTTGCACATGGAAGGTGTAGAGGCTATCTGCTGCAGAGATCTTTTTAGACAGGTTTAGCAGATGATCGACCAATTCTACCCGGAAAGACTTCAGGAAAGGACCAGCCCCATGGAGCGCCAGTACACACCTGCCGGGCTCCCATACTTTTGTGTATAATGAGATGGTCTTGGTGGCCGTGTCGGTGGCCCGCTCATCGATGGAAAGCAGCTTCCCTGCTGCCGTCAGGCCTGCAATGGCCACGAAACCTTCAGAAACCTGAAGCGCATCGGCATCATTGACATCGTCCGAGCCCCGGTCTTTCAGGATCAGCTGGTAGTCCTGGCTAAAAACACCTTTACTCAGTCGTAAGAGGAGCCTGTTTTCTCGCTGCGCTACGGAATTCTGGCCTGTAGTCAAAATTATGATCACGCAGATCAATACTTTGCACGCTGATGTACTATTTTTAATATCCATACAAATAATTAACTTAATAATTGTTTAAATTTCAATTAACAGCGCAAATACACAATAATACGCATTATAAATTAACTACAGTATAAATTGCGCAATTTTATAAAGGGCATGCAGACCGGAGGGGAGCAGGCCGGTCATCATGAGCTCCGGCAAGCCTGTGGTCAAGTTGAATTTAAAATGGGCTTTTCAAGGAATTTACTTTAAGTTTGCAAACACATTTTTTTACCTGCATGCCGGGAATAGATCAGATCAAGCAACCTATAGCCGCCGATATTGATGCCTTCGAAGAGAAATTCAAGGCCTCGATGCATAGTGATGCCCCGCTTTTGGACCGCATCACCCATTACATCGTCAAACGTAAGGGCAAGCAGATCCGTCCGATGTTTGTGTTCTTCGCTGCCAAATTGTGTGGAGGAATTGTAGAATCAACCCATAGAGGTGCCGCATTGGTGGAACTGCTGCATACGGCAACCCTGGTTCACGACGATGTGGTAGACAATGCCTATGAGCGCCGCGGCTTCTTCTCCATCAATGCCCTTTGGAAAAACAAGATCGCTGTATTGGTGGGCGATTACCTGTTGGCGAAAGGGCTGCTTTTGTCGGTCGACAACCAGGAGTTCAATTTACTAAAGATCGTTTCTGAAGCCGTGAAGCAAATGAGTGAAGGCGAGCTGCTGCAGATTGAGAAGGTGAGGCGGATGGACATCAGCGAAGAACTTTATTTTAATGTGATCCGCCAAAAAACAGCCTCTTTAATCGCTTCCTGCTGCGCCTGTGGTGCGGCCTCCGCCGGTGCGGACGACGAAACCATAGAAAAAATGCGCCTGTTTGGCGAAAAAGTAGGGATTGCTTTCCAGATTAAAGACGATACCTTTGATTTTGGAACAAATGATGTTGGCAAGCCTCTGGGCATTGACATCAAAGAAAAAAAGGTCACCCTGCCCTTGATCTATGCCCTTAATCTGGCCAGCAGGCCGGAGAAAAAGAGGATAATCAACCTGGTGAAGAACCATCAGGATGAGCCTGCTAAAATACAGGAGATCATTGACTTTGTAAACAGCAAAAACGGCGTGCATTATGCCCATGAAAAGATGCAGCAATACCAGCAGGAAGCTTTTGATATCCTGCATACTTTTGAAGATAGCGATGCCCGCAGGGGCCTCGAGCAATTGGTCAGTTACACCACTCAACGTAAGAAATAATGTCTAGTGAATTAATCTTTTTAGTCGGTTTCCTGGTTTTCATCGTGCTGGTTTTAGCACTGGACCTTGGTTTGTTTAGTAAGAAAGAAAAGGTAGTGAGCCTGAAACAGGCCGCCATCATGAGCTTCATCATGGTCATGCTGGCCATGGGCTTTTATATATTACTGCTCACAGAAGGGCATCAATTGCATGGTATTCGGGATTTTGCCCACCTCCAGCAGATCGTGACCAGCCATCAGCACAATATCACGCTGGTACCGGGCAACTTTGAAGAAAGCCTGAAGATCTACCGAGACAACCTTGGACTGGAGTTCCTCACGGGTTATGTGATTGAATACGCCTTGTCGGTCGACAATATCTTTGTCATCGTGCTCATCTTCTCTGCCTTTGCCGTTCCGGAAAAATACTATCACCGTGTGCTGTTCTGGGGGATCCTCGGTGCGATCATCATGCGCTTCATCTTTATATTTGTGGGTGCCGCACTGATCACCAAGTTTGGCTGGATACTCTATCTGTTTGGTGCTTTCCTGGTGTTCACAGGTGTAAAAATGTTCTTCTCCAAGGAAGAAGACGATGAGATCGATCCGGAAAACCATAAGATCGTGAAGCTGGCATCCAGGTTCTTCTCTATCCACCCCCGTTACGAGGGCAGGAATTTCTTTGTGAAGATAGACGGAAAGAAAATGATCACCCCACTCTTCCTTGTTTTGCTGATCGTAGAGTTTACCGACCTGATCTTTGCCGTCGACTCTATCCCGGCCATATTTGCCGTCACCAAAGACGCTTATATTGTGTTTTTCTCCAATATATTCGCCATCATGGGCTTAAGGTCTATGTTCTTCCTGTTGGTCAACATCATCCATAAATTCCATTACCTGAAAACAGGACTTGCGGTATTGCTGACCTTCATTGGTGTGAAGATGCTTGCGCACGATTACCTCAAGCTGTGGGGTTTTACCACAGAGCATTCCCTGATCATCATCATGTCGATCCTGACCATCAGCATCGTCGCCTCCCTGGTTTTTCCTAAAAAGGCCATTGCAAAGGTTCAGGAAACCACACCTGAAGAACTGAAAAAGAAACTGGAATAAAAGGGGCTAAACCTTTAAGGCTTTGGACGGGCAGGCAAAATCGGTGCGTTTCAATCCGGTCCCTTTGATCGCGCCATAGCCCCCTGCGATATCGACCACATGCTCGGCTCCCCTTGCTTTAAGGATGGAAGCTGCGATCATGGAGCGGTAACCGCCCGCGCAATGGATGTACCAGGTATCTTTGGGAGTAATCTCCCCTGTCCAGTCATTGATATAGTCCAAAGGACGGGCCAGGCTCATCTCTAAATGCTCAGCCTCGTATTCTCCGGGTTTGCGGACATCCAATATCCTGGCATTTTCTTCAGTTTGCACACGTCTTTCAAATTCGTCTGCGGAGATCGAAGTGATCTGATCGGTTTCCTTACCACCCTGAATCCAGGCTGCAATACCGCCCTCGAGGTAGCCGATGGTATGGTCATACCCTACCCTGGCCAGGCGCGTAATGGCTTCTTTGGCCATCCCCTCCTCCACGATCAAAAGAATAGGCTGCTTCAGGTCTGTGATCAAAGCGCCGACCCACGGTGCAAACTGACCGCCCAAGCCGATGTTGATGGACGAAGGGATAAACGCTTTGGCAAACACCTGCGCGTCCCTGGTATCAAGCAGGAGCGCCCCGGTTTCATTGGCCGCAGCCTCAAAGGCTTCGGGCGGCAAAGCCTGCATTCCCTTCTCATAAACCTCTTCTACCCGCTCATACCCTTGCTTGTTCATCGCTGCATTCTTCGCGAAATATTGTGGCGGCGGCAGGATGCCATCCGTCACTTCTTTAATAAACTGTTCCCTGGAACTGGCTTTAAGTGCATAGTTTACCTTCTTCTGATTGCCCAGGGTATCAAAGGTTTCTTTGCTCATGCTTTTCCCACAGGCAGAGCCTGCGCCATGTGCCGGATACACGATCACCTCATCTGGCAGAGTAAGGATTTTGCTGTGCAGAGAATCATATAATGTGCCCGCCATATCTTCCATGGTCAGGTCGCCCTGCTGGGCCAGATCAGGCCGCCCCACGTCACCGATAAATAAGGTATCACCCGTAAAGATACAATACGGCTTTCCCTGCGCATCGCTCAACAGAAAAGTACAGGATTCGGGGGTATGGCCCGGTGTATGAAGGACCGTGATCGTCAGTTCGCCAATCCTGAACTGCTCGCCATCGGCCGCAATATGTGAAGCAAAAGAAGTCTTTGCCGTAGGTCCGTAAACAATCACCGCACCGGATTTCTCAGCAAGATCGACATGTCCCGACACAAAATCGGCATGAAAATGCGTTTCAAAGATATATTTGATCTGCGCGTTATCCTGGTCTGCCTTTTTCAAATAAGGAGCGACTTCCCGCAAAGGGTCAATAATGGCCGCTTCACCATTACTTTCTATATAATAGGCCGCTTCGGCAAGACAGCCGGTATAAATCTGCTCAATCTTCATATATCTTAAATTATACTGCAAAAATACTCAATTATCAGGCTACGCAAAAATTGCCTAAGGGAATTGACTAAGGGTTTACCAAATGTGTGAGCTCACCACGCAGAGGGATCTCCATCAGCCGCCTGATCTCAAAATGTGGCAGCCCCAGTCCCAGGAGATACATCAGCTTGGTGATCGTCGCCTCGAAAGTCATATCGAAACCACTCAACACCCCCATTTGCTGCAATCCTTTACTGGTTTCATACTTGCCCAGCTCCACCGATCCCCGCTGGCATTGAGAAATGTCGACAATGATCTTGCCCTTATTGATCGCCTCATGCAGCGCCGATAAAAACCATGCAGCCGTAGTGGTATTGCCCGAGCCAAAAGTTTCGAGGACAATAGCATCCACGCCCGATAAGGTGATCGCCTTAACCGCTTCTGCGGAAATACCGGGATACATCTTTAGCACGCCAATATTGGAATTAAAATGGGAATGGAGCAGCAGCTTTTCCTCTGGCTGCGGAAGGATATAATTGTTGAAGAAATTCAGGTTTACCCCCGCCTCTGCCAGAAGCGGATAGTTTGGTGTCCGGAAGGCCTCAAATTTCTCTGAATTGTACTTGATCGACCTGTTGCCCCTAAACAGCTGATAGTCGAAATAGATGCATACCTCGGGCACCATCGCATGGCCGTTTTGTTTGGTGGCGGCGATCTCCAATGCCGTGATCAGGTTTTCTTTGGCATCGGTGCGGATCTCCCCAATGGGCAGCTGCGAACCCGTTAGCACCACGGGCTTACTGAGATTTTCCAGCATAAAGCTCAATGCAGAAGCCGTATAAGCCATCGTATCCGAGCCATGGAGAATGACAAAGCCATCATACAGCTCATATTGATCATGGATCAGCCTGGCCAGTTCGGCCCAGACCTGTGGGTCCATATTGGAAGAATCAAGGATCGGATTGAAGGAATGAACATCCAGATGGTAGTTCAGGCGCGCCAGTTCGGGTACATTCTGCTTGATCTGGTCAAAGTCAAAGGGAATGAGTACCCCTGTTTCAGAATCATTGACCATCCCGATTGTACCACCTGTATAGATGATTAAAATCTTTGTCATTTATGAAAGTTTGTTAGTTAGCCTAAAAGTACTTTTTTTTCTCGAAAAAGCTCCTACAGGCCAGCATAAAAATATCAGACACCAAAGATTTTCACAGAATTGGCCGTCGTGACCTCCGCCACCTCTTCTACAGAAATGCCATAAATTTCGGCTACCCGCTGCGCGATATGCAGCAGATAACTGCTTTCATTGGGCTTGCCCCTGTAGGGCACAGGCGCCAGGTAAGGCGAGTCCGTCTCCAAAACCAAATCACCGAGCGGCACATCTGCCAATACGATATCCAATCCAGCTTTTTTATAGGTCACCACACCTCCGATCCCCAGGTAAAAGCCCAAAGCAATCGCCTGCCTGGCTTGCTCCGTATTGCCTGTAAAACAATGAAAGATCCCTCTTAAATCATCGCCTTTTTCTTCTTCCAGGATCTCAAAAACCTCATCAAAAGCTTCCCTGCAATGGATGACGATGGGCAATTGTAAATCCTTTGCCCATTTGATCTGCTGCCTGAAAGCATCCTGCTGAATGGATAAGGTGCTTTTATCCCAGTACAGGTCAATACCAATCTCCCCCACAGCGTAGACCTTTCGGCCAGCTATACTGGCGTAAATATCCTGCAATACCTGCTGATAACCTTCCTTAACTTCACAGGGATGCAGCCCCGCCATTGCAAAGCAATGTCCTGGATAGCGGTCCACCAATGCATCAATCTGTGCGATAGACGCTACATCTACATTCGGCAGAAACAGCCGATGTACATTGTTTTGAAAACAACGCTGCATCAGCAAGTCTCTTTTTTCTTCGTCGGTCTCGTAGTAAAGATGCGTATGGGTATCCGTTAAAAGCATATGCAAAGGTAAGAAAACCCAATAAAAAAACCCTGTCCGCTTTATACGGACAGGGCCTGGTTAAATATCCTATTAGAAACTATTTCAATTATGGTGCAACTGGTGTAGGCGGAGGTAGCTGTGTCGAAACAGGAGCTGCCGTTCCTTTTTTAATGTCTACGATCTCTACATCAAAAACCAATGGCGAATATGGTGCGATGCCAGCCTGTGGCATACCACCTTCTCCGTAACCAATTTTAGAAGGAATGATCAACGTGATTTTTCCACCTTTACCGATCAACTGGATACCTTCGTTGAAGCCTGGAATGGCAGCACCCAAAGTAAATGCACGTGGCGCATATTGAGCCATAGCATTGTGGATACCTGCTTCTTTAGCTACTTTTTCTACACTGGTATCAAAGATATTGTCTTTACCATCAGATTTTTTAGTTGTCAGTTTACCGGTATAGTTCAACATCAGCGTATCAGTTGCAGATGGTCTTTGTGCATCACCTGGTTTCTCGATGACGTACTGTAAGCCTGAAGCTGTAGTTTGCAGTTTAAGCTTGTTGTCCTCTATATATTTCTTGATTTTACCAGCTTCTGAGCCTTTATGTCTGGCGATAGTAGCATCATAATCTTTTTTGAAGAAGTCCTGCGCTTTTTTCTGGAAAGTCGAATCTGCTTCGTTAGCAGCTTTTTTCAATACTTTTTCGATCTTAACAGTAAAGATCAAATAAGTGTCTTTTGCATTGGTTGGAGGTTTTGGCTGTCCGCTGTATTTAGCCATCGTATCCAGGTTCAGTTTGAACGTCGCGCTGTCACCTTCACCGAACAACGACAATACATCGTTCATATCACCATCATACATTTTCTTTGCTACCGGGAACACTTGTGGTTGCTCTCTGTCATAAGAGTTGAACATCACAGAGTCTTTCTCACTTTTCTGAATGAAATTGATCTTCACGATGTCACCTTCTTTGATTTTCTCTTTTCCGGCATCTGTATGTATCTTGTACATCAAACCACCCGGACCTTTTTTGTAGTTGTTACAAGCAGCTAAACCAAGTGTTGCTGCAAAAAGAATTACTAAACTTTTCTTCATTTTATTTTTCTATATATTATTTTTCTGTTATGTTCAAGCTTTAAAGATCGCCTTTATTGCAATAGTTGCGTTTTATATTCTGGTAAAATCAGTTTAAAATCCTGTATGGTTTCTTCAAGGTTATTTTCGGAATACCCCCCCGCCGCATTTCTATGTCCGCCACCGTTGAAATACCGCTTACAAATCTCATTGGCCGGAAAATCGCCTGTCGAGCGTAAAGATAGCTTTACTTTGTCTTTTCTTTCAATAATTAAGGCTGCCAGCTTAATGCCGTTTATAGACAGCGCATAGTTCACGATGCCTTCCGTGTCGCCGGTCACGATATGATATTGCTCCAGTTCTGCAGCAGAAATGGTGATGATGGCGGTCTGGTATTCTCTCAATATCTCCAGTTTATTGCTCAGGCAATGTCCCAGGAAACGCAGTCGGTTTTCTGTCGCGTTGTCATAGACCAGCTGATGGATGCGGTAATGCTCCGCGCCAAGATCGATCAGGTCCGCCGCAATCCGGTATACCGTAGAGGTAGCAGAAGGAAAGCGGAAAGAGCCGGAGTCTGTCATAATCCCGGTATAGAGACAAGTTGCTATATCCTTATTGATCGCTGCGCCATCATGGAGTACATTGACGATAAAGTCGTAAACCAGCTGCGCGGCAGCACAGGCATTGATGTTCCAATGGCGGTAATCGTCAAAATCTTCCGGATCAAGATGGTGGTCGATCATGACCTTATACGCGTCACAACCTCTGATGACCTCGCCAAGTTCATTGATGCGGCTCAGGGAATTAAAGTCCAGACAAAAGATCAAAGCTGCCTCGGCCACCAGCTTTTCAGATTTCTCCTTATCCTCCGTATAGATCACAACATCAGCATTATTAGGCAGCCAATGCAGGAAATATGGATAGTCCGTGGGCGTGATCACCTTCACATGATGTCCCTTTTGAATCAGATAGGCGTACAGTCCCAATGAGGAACCCATCGCATCTCCATCTGGTTTATGGTGCGTTGTGATGACAATCTGTTGCGGCGTAGCCAGCAATACTTTTAATTCTGAAAGGGATAGCATATTTCGGATGCAAAGCTAATAATTTATAAATATAAATTATTAGCTGAATAAATTTGTTTTTAATGGCGATGAAGCTATCAAGATTTATTATGCATTTGCACTTTCTAACACACTTTTACAGGCCCCACCAGCCCTGAAGAATGTATGGGCTGCTTTTTTATCCAGTTCATCGCCACCTTATTGTCTTTGAGCGACCGTGCGTAATTGCCCAGGGTAGTTGTCAGCTTGATTTTAACCGTATTCGGCCCTGGCTTCAAAGATTTCTTCACATCATAAATGTGCTTTCCATACCATTTCATACCCAGCTGCTGACCATTGATCTCCACTTCTGTAATGCCGTGTACCTCGCCCAGATCGATGGAACGGTAATCCTGCGGCCGGCCGACATTGAATTGCTGCTCATAATATACCGTACCGCTAAATTTCTGAAGCTCAGGGTCCGACTTAAAATCGCGGAGTTCAGTCATCTGCAGTTGACGCGGCGTACCATACACCTGCTCCAGGCGCACATTCCAGCTGCCAGACAAAGGAATAGGGTTATTGCCCGGTACCGGCCTCAGCGCATAGGTTTCACCTTTGGTATCTTTGCTGAAAGCGATCAATACCGATTGTGCAGGGTCCAGGCTGATCTTCAGTTTGTTTTTCGCACCTGCCGTTGGGTACAGGTACCGTTGCCCTGTCTCCGGGTCCCAGATCCAGGCGGTCTTGCCTGGCACATTAAATTCGGCGATGCATTCGTGCTCTTCCTTCAAATTGGAATTACTGATGAAGAACACATCTGCCTCAGGATGCTTATAATGCACCTGGCTAACATGCTGAACAGGACGGTCAAACTTCACATAGGCTGGGATCTGAAGCTTGGCCTGCATGGTTTTATACCAGTCAATGATCTTCTCCGTCGGCGCAGGGTAAGAAATAACCTGGCTGGGATAGCTCTTCTTTAAAGCTTTAATGTCTGAAGATACTTTCTGATCTTTCGGCTCATGGTTCAGCTTACCAAAGGTCTTCACCGGATCTTTGCCTACAAAGATCACTTTACCTCCCGCAGCGGCAAACTGCTTCAGCAAGGCGGCAGTCTCCGGCGCGATAGATTCCATCTCGACCATCATCAAAGTAGAATAACTCCGGGGGCCAAAATGCAGCTGCCCATTGCTGAATTTGCTTTGTGCAAGGATCCGCTCCGTGATGTAGTCGCAGGCACTGCCGTTTTGATGAATGGCTTCCCATATATTATTGGCATATTCCGGCTGTACGATCTGGGGCAACTGCTGGTATTGCAAGCCTACCCTCGACCAAAGATCAGCCGAAGCAAATAGGATCGCAATATCGGATTGCGCCACTGAAGCCTGGAAAACCTGCGAGATCCGGGCCTTATAATCGATCCAGGTTTTCAAATAAGGCCACCAGGTGTTTCTTTCATTGAAATAAGATCCATAGCGCACCCATCCAGGAAAAGGTATTTCCTTTGGGCTATAATTGAACCCGTGTAATATGGAGTGTGTGACGCCAGAGAGATTGCTTTGATCGCCCGTGATTTTAATATGCTCCAGCGTGTCGTTGAAGACCATTGATGTATTGGTGATTTCCTCACAACTCACAATCCGCTTATTGGTCAGCAAAGCTGCTGAAGCCGCAAACTTATTGACCGGACGGTACCCACGTCCCAGCCTAAACGTATTTTCCGGCATTTCCTTGCCAACGTCCGGGCGCAGCCAGGTTTCGCATTCGGGGATGTCCAGTTTCATAGCCGACTCCAGGGTATAATATTCACGCCCATAAGCCTGTACTCTTGATTTGACTTTGTTTTTCTTACACCAGTCGATGAAAGTTTGCAGGAAACGCTCGTCGAAAAGCTCCAGTCGGGTAGTCTCAAAATCATAGCGCACGCGCTCGATCTCGTTTTGGACAGCCGGGGAGAATTTCACCATGTCATCGCCCCCCTCCGTGTGATTGCCATTATATGCACTTTCTTTATTGAGTTTGAACAACATATAAGGCAGGTAAGACTGCACATCATAACCCCTTCTCTTTTTAAACTCTGCCAAAAGATCTTCGCTCCAGTTTGACCCCCTAAGTTCCAGACTATCGATAAATACGGAACGGATGTGATCGCCCATCACCCCAATTTTGGACGTAATCGCATCAGACATCCGGTCCAGAAAGCGCTGTACCGCCGCCTTATTGTAATGGTCGATCACTGGACCAGAGGCTCCGGGCGCCCCATGGGTAACCGCCGCATAGCCGGTCAGCTTGACCAGGTAAAGTAAGATATGGTCGCCCGCAGGCACATTCACGTTAATGTCTTCCTGACTGATGTCAATCTTTGTTCCGGGCTGGAAAACCTCCATATTGACCGGACTTAGTCTTGCCTCGAAAAGCTCAATTGAAGCTCCGTTGTACGTTTTCAAGAAGCTGAGGTCGTTGACCAGGTCACTTTTTTTAACCTTAACCTGACCGCCGCCACTTAGCCTTTTAGTACCAAGGGCCATGATCTTAATTTGTTCGTGCTTTTCTAAAAACTCCCCCCCGAAGGGCCAGCCCGAGCCGACAATAAGGTCACAGGTAATCCCTCTTTCTTTAGCGGCCCTTAAGGTTTTTTGCAATATATCCAGCCAACCTTCACCGAGCCAGCTGAGCGCTTCATGCCCCATCGCTTCATTGTCGGACGGAAAAGCAATGGTATTGATCTCCACTCCGGAGATCCCCTGTTGCTTTAAAAGATCGAGTTCACGGATCACTTCCTGTTCATTAATCCGGCCACCATTCCACCACCAGCGCACAAAGGGCCGCGCCTGGGCGGATGGATTTTGAAACATTTGGTACAGCGATGCGGGGCTTTCGCCTGCTACTTCGATCGCGCTCAACAATTCCGGAAAGGGGAACATATAAGTTAAAGGCGTCAGTGCGCCTATTTTCACAAACTTTCTTCTCGATATAGACATTAATATATACTTAGTCCCGAAAAATAATTAAACTTACCTGATTAACCATCCTGCCCCGTCCTGTTTATACTGATAATATAGATAAAAAGACATATACACAACCTTTACCATCGGCAGTTTAGAACCGATTGCATTTATGCTAATAAATTACAACATTATTATTGGCTTATAACCAGTACATATCTCGTTCTAAAACGGGTTAACAACGCGTTTATAACGGGTTTACAACGTATAGAACAGGTAATAATGAAAGCAGGCCAGTGCCAGTTGTGAAAAAATCAATACAAGACAAATTAAGTACTCGCAGCATAAATACCGGTGCTATTTACCGAAGAGATAGTTTACGCCAATAATTAACCCTTGAATATCACGCTTTGTATATCCACTTTTATAACCGAATGGAATGGAACTGTAGCCTACTCCTATTTCTAGCTTTTTATACAGCACTATACCAAGCGTGCCCCGCAAAGAAACAGCGGAGGCTTGCGAAATTAAATTCGCGTCTGATATGGTAATAAATTTTGATTGCTTCTTATTCCAATGGTATTTTAACCCTCCTCCCAGCCCCATGAAAAACTTCAAATCATCCGCATTGTAAACGTTATATATGAACTGTGGCATCGCCTCGAAGACCCATTGAGGATAGGTCACCTTCGTGGAGCCCTGCCGGTTCACTTCTGTCCCAGCCGATTGTAGGGAGAGTTCTGCTCTGAATATTAATTTCCTAATAGCGGGATTAAGGAAAAAGTCAGCGCCTATAGTGACCATAGGCGCAGCCCCTGCACTTAAAGCCTCATCCCGAAAGGTTAAATTATTAAAACCCACACCTGCGCCAGCAAATAAGCGGGACCGGGGATATAGATTTTTACTTTTTTGCGGCTGATCATTGTTAATTTTAGAGATTATATCGACCAAAGATTTTTCGTCATAATCGAGCTTTAAGAGCGTCTGTTCGCTGATTGCATGTTTCTCACCCAGTTCCCGAATTAGCAGTTGTAGCTGATTGATATAGCGTTTAGTCACTGTCCTTTCCGAGCCACGCTCACTTAAAAACACATACCGGATCAATTCGACCGGCTCCTGATCACCTTTTTTTAAAATGTAATACCGTTCTTTAATTTCATCATTGTAATAAAATAAGGAGACCAAATCGCCTATCTGCAATACTTTTAGAAATACTTTATCTCGCTTCTGTCTAATATCCACACCTTTCGACAGCCTTTCCAGCGCTTCCTGGCCCAGGCTTATAGTTACCTGAAAACGCCGAAAAGACTCAATACCATCAATCGAATATCCTGCACAATCGTCAACGTTTAGTGTTTGCGTAGGGGCACCGAGTTCGGGCCTGAAAAATACGGAAACCGGATTCTGGCTCCGCTCCCGGTAATCCACAAAACCGCGCAATGTATCCTGTTTGTTCGTAACTATGTAGCCGCTGCGAAAATTGCTTTGAGAAAAGCCGGAAACAGACAATAAAATGAGCGTAAAAAAGAAAGCGTATCTCATAAATCATATTTGGATGACTACGAAGCTAAAATAATTTACCTTATATCTGGAAGAATAAGTCCAAATTTTCCTAATTTCGTTGGCGAATGGAGAATTTTATAGTATCGGCCCGTAAGTACCGTCCGGCAACGTTTGAAACCGTTGTTGGACAGAACCACATTACCGGTACCTTAAAAAATGCGATCAAAAACAATCAACTGGCGCAGGCATTTCTATTTTGTGGTCCCAGGGGTGTCGGGAAAACAACTTGTGCCCGGATCCTCGCAAAAACCATCAATTGTACCAATCTAACACCCGAACAGGAAGCATGTGGCACCTGTGAATCTTGTGTTTCCTTCCAGACTGGACATTCTTTTAACTTTCATGAGCTCGATGCAGCATCCAACAATTCCGTTGATGACATCAGGAGCTTAATCGAACAAGTTCGTATACCGCCACAAGCGGGTAAATACAAAATCTACATCATAGATGAGGTACACATGCTTTCAGCCAATGCATTTAATGCATTTCTGAAAACGCTGGAAGAGCCACCTTCTTATGCTATCTTTATCCTCGCGACCACAGAAAAACACAAAATCCTGCCAACGATCTTATCCCGTTGCCAGATCTTTGATTTCAACCGCATACAGGTCGAAGATATCTCAGGTCTTTTAAGTCGCATCGCCAGCAGGGAGAACATTGCTGTAGAAGCGGACGGCTTACATATTATTGCTCAAAAAGCAGATGGCGGACTAAGGGATGCGCTCTCCATGTTTGACCAGATCGTCAGCTACACCAACAAAAATCTGACCTATAAGTCGGTCATCGACAATCTCAATATCCTTGATTACGATTATTATTTCAAGCTGACCCAACAATTGACCGGAGGGGACGTCAGCGGCGCACTGATCCTTTTTGACGATGTGCTCAACAATGGTTTTGATGGCAATAACTTTATCAATGGTTTGGCCGGGCACCTGAGGAATCTGCTGGTTGCCAAAGATCCGCAGACCATAAAATTATTGGAAGTCAGTGAAAACATCAAACAAAAATACCTGAGCCAAAGTCAGCAGACTTCGCTTTCATTTATACTGACCGCTTTAAACCTGGCCAACCAGTGCGATCTGATCTACAAAAATAGCAAGAACCAGCGGCTGCAAGTCGAACTGGCGCTGATTAAAATGTGCCACATTCCATCGGTACTCCAACTTGCCAACCTGCCCGCCAACACAGCAACTGACGAAGATCAGATTAAAAAAAAAACTAATGTAAGTTCGGATTTTAAGCCTGAACCGACTCCGGTAGCAGCAAAAGAAGCGTCCCAGCAGGAAGCTTTAAAGACCCCGGTTCCACCCATACATCCCGTAGAATCCGCTCCAAAAGAATCCTTACAGCAAATTCCGGCGCAACAAAACACCGTACCGCAAAGTCCGGTCATCGCAAAACCTACAGTATCTACAATTCCACTCAGCGGGAAAATAAGTTTAAGTTCTCATCCAACTGCCAATAAAAGTGGCGGGACGCTCATTCCTTCATTAACGGCATTGGAACACATTGCTTCAGGTGTTGATGATGATGAGCCCAAATATGTCGTCGGTGAGGAAAAAGAACCTTTTAGCCCTGAAGAATTTATGAATGCCTGGCGGGAATATGCCAAAAAGGCGATGGACGAGCATAAAATCAACTTCTACACGCTCGTCACTAGCAATGACCCTATTCTTGAAGATCAAAATAAAATAACCGTTCTTATTGAAAACCTTACCCAGGAAAGTATTCTTCAAAATGAAATCGTTGATTTCCTGAATTTCCTCAGAACCCGGTTAAAAAACTTTGACATCAGCATCAGCACCAAAAAGATAGAGCGTAAGCTGGAAAACAGGCTCTACACCAGTTCAGAAAAATATCAGTACCTGGTAGAGAAAAATCCTGTGCTTGAAAATTTAAGAAGAAAGTTCAACCTCGATATCAACCATTAAATAAGATCTCTCTCCCTATTTCGAGATGATCTTAGAGTTTACTTCAGCGGCGGGCCGTCATTCAGCGGATAACCTTCTTCATCTAAATCATCCCGGTTATCTTCCTCCGTTCTCGAAAGAATTTCATCTTCCTCACTGAGGGATACAATATCACCCTCATCGATGTGCATGCCCAATTCTTCCAATCCCTCCTCAACCTGCTCTTCTTTACGGGCATATTCATCACCAATATATGGATTGGCTTCATCATAATCTGAGTTTTCATCTCCACCATTTTCAGCAGCGGTTTCATAAGGCAATGGGTGGTCATAGTCCGGATTATCACCCTTTACATCAATTTCGTAACTGTTTTTTTCTTTGTTGAAAGACAAATCTTTAAAATCCTGGGTCTCACCCAAATCTGCCGGATGGAGCTTATCTTTTTTCTCGTTGTTCATAATATGTGGTTTTAAAACCCAAAAAGGTTTGCTTATGTCAATACAACGTTATTAAATATCTATTTGTTTTGGTATTTGCACAGAATGCGAGGCTATAAAGACAAAATTTATATCTTTGTTTTTTTAACCTAATTAAATCCTCAAACCATAATATGGCTATACAGAAAATTAAAGTAACCCAACCCGTAGTAGAGTTAGATGGTGACGAAATGACCCGCATCATTTGGAAATTCATTAAAGATAAATTAATCCTTCCTTACTTAGATCTTGATATTAAATATTATGACCTTGGTATCGAATATCGTGATGAAACGGACGATCAGGTGACTATTGATGCTGCAGAAGCGATAAAAAAATATGGTGTAGGAATTAAATGCGCGACCATCACTCCTGATGAGCAGCGTGTAGAAGAGTTTGGTTTGAAACAAATGTGGAAATCACCAAACGGTACCATCCGTAATATTCTTGACGGTACAGTGTTTCGTGAGCCGATTGTGATGAGCAATGTGCCTCGTTTGGTACCTAACTGGACCGCTCCGATCTGCATCGGTCGTCACGCATTTGGAGACCAATACCGTGCTACCGATTTGGTAACCAAAGGAAAAGGCAAACTGACATTGACTTTCACTCCTGAAGACGGCGGTGAAGTACAGTCTTTTGATGTATATAATTTTAAAGGTGACGGCGTTGCTTTGGCCATGTACAATACCGATGAGAGTATCCGCGGTTTTGCGCATGCTTGTTTCAATCAGGCATTGAGCAAAGGATGGCCTTTATATCTTTCTACTAAAAACACCATTCTTAAGAAATACGACGGACGCTTCAAAGACATTTTTGAAGAGATCTATCAAAACGATTATAAAGCTAAATTTGATACTGCCGGCATCACATATGAGCACCGTCTGATTGACGATATGGTTGCTTCTGCCTTGAAATGGAACGGCAATTTTGTATGGGCTTGTAAAAACTATGATGGCGACGTACAGTCGGACACTGTAGCACAAGGCTTCGGTTCATTGGGTCTGATGACTTCTACCTTGATCACTCCTGATGGTCAGGTGATGGAAGCGGAAGCAGCACATGGTACCGTTACCCGTCACTATCGTGAACATCAAAAAGGAAACCCTACTTCTACCAACCCGATTGCTTCCATCTTTGCATGGACAAGAGGATTGGAGTTCCGTGGTAAACTGGATGGCAACCAGGAGCTGATCGATTTCTGCCAGGCTTTAGAGCAAGTATGTATCGAAACCGTTGAAAGTGGTAAAATGACCAAAGATCTTGCGATCACCATTAAGCCAAAAGTGCAGCATGGTGTGGACTATCTGTATACCGAGGAATTCTTAGCAGCTATCGACGAGAACCTTCAAGCTAAACTGGCAAAGGCTTAATAAAGCCTGCACCGGGGAGGTATGGTTGTAACACAATACCTTTATTCAATTGCAATACCCTTAATACTATCGAAATAAATAGCGAAAGCCCCTACATTAATTTGAAGGGGCTTTTCTTATGTATTATTATGCACTCTCACCGTCATTGCGAGGAGCTTTTCGCGACGAAGCAATCTCATCTTGTTATTCACGGCGGAAATGCACAATGAGATTGCTTCGTCGTTCCTCCTCGCAATGACGAAAGGAATTAACTATTAATGGCTGACCAAAGCATATCTTTTAGCTCTATGAGTCCCTTTTGGGCGACTGAAGAGATAAAAATATAAGGCATATCCGGAAGTTCCTTTTTCATTTCCTCCGTCAGTTCATCATCCAGCATATCTGATTTGGTGATGGCCAGCAAATGCGGCTTTTGCATCAGCTCGGGATTGTATTCTTTAAGTTCCTTCTTCAGAATCTCATATTCTTCTTTGATTGACCGTTGGGTATCGGCCGGCACCATGAAAAGTAGAACAGAATTTCGTTCTATGTGGCGTAGGAAACGGTATCCTAAGCCTTTTCCTTTGGATGCACCTTCTATAATACCTGGTATATCTGCCATGACGAACGACTTACTATCGCGGTAAGACACAATACCAAGGTTGGGCACCAATGTGGTAAAAGGGTAATCAGCAATTTCCGGCTTGGCGGCAGACAGCACACTGAGTAAAGTCGATTTGCCTGCATTAGGGAAACCTACCAAACCAACGTCGGCCAAAACTTTAAGTTCCAGCACCATCCACTCCTCTTTGCCCGACTCACCGGGTTGTGCGAAGCGTGGGGTTTGTAAAGTTGGTGTTTTAAAATGCCAGTTGCCCAGCCCTCCCCTTCCGCCAGCAGTCAGGATTTTAGTTTCCCCTTCCTGGGTGATCTCAAATAGCACCTCTCCTGTTTCGGCATCTTTGGCGATGGTACCCAGGGGTACGTCCAAGATCTCGTCCTTGCCAAATTTCCCTGAGGAAAGGCTGCTGGATCCTGGTTGGCCGTCTTCAGCTATGATATGTTTGCGATATTTAAGGTGGAGCAAAGTCCAGAACTGTGTGTTTCCTCTCAGGATAATGTGACCGCCACGGCCGCCATCGCCGCCGTCAGGGCCACCCATTGCCGTTCTCTTGTCACGGTGCAAATGCGCAGAGCCTGCACCCCCTTTACCTGAGCGACAGCATATTTTCACATAATCTACAAAATTGGAACCCTGGGACATATTCGTGTTTACTTTACAACAAAAATAGCGGGAAGAATGTGTATTCGATCCCGCTATTCAAGAATTTATATTTTATTAATACTGATCGATTACCGCACAAAGGTCGGCAAAGATATCGTCAATTTTACCAATGCCGTTTACTTTACTCAATTTATTTTGAGACTGGTAATAAGGCAATACGTGTATTGTTTTGTTGAAATACTCTTCAATGCGTTTCTGCAACTTATCTGCCTGATCGTCTACGCGACCGGTTTCTTTCTGACGCTGCGCGATGCGCTTGGTCAGCTCTTCCTGATCCACATCCAAAGCGACTACACCAGTGATGGTGCCGCCCTTGCTTTCGAGGAATTCATCCAAAGCTTGTGCCTGAGGTACAGTACGCGGGAAACCATCAAAAATAAAGCCTTTGGCCTGAGGGTTTTTATCTACTTCTTCTTCCAGCATGGCGATGGTGATGGCATCCGGCACAAGCTGGCCTTCAGCAATAAGTTCGCTTACTTTCAAGCCCAATGGGGTCTTTTCTGTAATGTGCGCACGAAATAAGTCGCCTGTTGAAATGTGGATCAATTGATATTTATCAATCAATTTTTGAGATTGGGTGCCTTTGCCTGCTCCCGGTGGGCCAAAAATAACGATATTTAGCATTTAGATCATTTTAAAAGTTATTGTCTTCCGACATATAATCCCTTTAATTAGTACAAAATTACTTAGCGGATAACCGATTTGAATACCCAGAAAAGCAACACCTTAAAGGCTGCAAATATATAATTTTTAATTTAACATAAAAAACCTCCTTTGGCTTGTAAGAGAAATACCAAAGGAGGTTAACATGAGTCGTCAGTTATAAAAAGCCTATTCTTCCGGTAATGACTTCCTTGCCATCTTTATCGAGTGCAAAAACATCAATATAGTCGGGGTTGAGTTTGCGGATCAAAAAGTAATTGGTTTTAAACAGGGACATAATTGTTGCAGGTCCCGTATTAAATAATGTAGCCGGACTAAATCCTGTGGTCGATTCATAGAAAATAGAGTTATACCCTGCAAATGACAGTGGTTGTACAGCAGCGCCAGTCAATGGATAGTAAGCGAAAGAAAATGCTTCAACCTGTTTATTATTAGTCATAGTAGGATAATTTTCTTTGAAAAATGTTATGTTACCGGCCGGTTGGTTAAGAAATACCATTCTCAAAGGAGTAAAGGGCTGACCATTTGCATAAGTCATGCTCGTAGAAAGGTAGTAACCAAAAAGATCTTGTCTTGTCATAAACTTCGTCGTCTCCTTTTGCCAATCGGCAATCCATGCCGGCTTGGTATTCCGTACCATTTTAATGATCTCCCCGCCCTCACTTTGAGAAGCCTGTCCTTTACGGTAAGGTTGAACTTCGATGGTATCAGCACCTACTTTTAACACTTTGAAAAAGTGGTCGGTGACATTGGTATTGCCAATTTCATACATCGCAGAAAGCGTAGATCCAGTCGAGAAAGTAAGCTGTGGCATCCCTGTAGTGGCAGAGACACTAAAAAGAGAAGGCTCGGCATCTTTTCCGTACATCGAAGTCATACTCACTTTACTGGAAACCGTATCAAATTTCATAATGATGGGCGCAGCGGTGATCACATTGGGATTTAAAGTCCTCACAAACATAATCCAGCCATCAGGAGCGCTATGCAACTTTGCTTTAAGTTCCTTCTCGAGCGCATTGGACCGCTGAATAGACTCGTTTCCGTCGAGCAATACGTCTTTTTTACAGGAGGCTAAACAAAGCATGGCAGCAAAAAAAGTGATAGAATATATTGTTTTCATTTTGATAGAATTAAAATTACAACGGTAAAGTATTTACAACCTGATCCAAAATATCATGCATTTCATGCAGGTCTATGCCTTTATCCAGATAGAACTTATACACCATTTCGTATTTAGTAGCTAATTTAGGGTTCTTGGCAATGATGGTCTGCACCTCAGCCCGGGTCAGTCCGATCATAGACTCGACAGTTGTAGCGAAATCTTCTTCCGGTGCATATCCGCCGTATGCAGTAAAGAAGCCGTCGGCGTTTGCCTGCGCAAGGGTTTTAGATTGGAAGTTGAGCTGATAGTATGTGCCCTGAGATACCCTGTCGTACAAGTAACCCCGACCAAATTTCTGGTCCAACTGATGGGCATGCTCATGGTAAAGGGTATTCATATGGCTCCTCAATCCTGCTTTTGTAAAAAAGATCCGGTCTGCACCACCCATACCCAACCGATAATATTGCGCATTTAAACCAGCGCCCGCGGCCGTACCAGAGCTGATTGAATTGAAATGTACATACGTCCCAAGAATCAAAAATTCAATAGGCTTTTGGTCATTTAAGAACCTGGGGAAATGTTTTTTCAAGGGTTCCAGCCACAGCTTTTCTACCACATACTTGGTGTAGAGCTTAGCTTTGTCATATTGTGCCGGCACATAAAACGTAGTCGGATCAATGATGCGCGGATTGAATTCGTAGAACACGCGTACCCCATAATTTCGAAATAAAGTATCTGTGAGGCTGTCCAGCCCATTCCATGGGCCTTTCTTCACTGCGGTATAATCTATGGGTCCGTCCACCACAATTTTATCTTCTTTTTTACATCCCGTGATGCATGCACTGGTGATCAGCAGGAAAGCAAGTGACAATAGATATATCTTTTTCATCTGTCTATTTTTTCTTATATAAATAAAAATACTATCTCGGGTTCAACTGTATATCGGGATTGCCCTGACGTTCTTTTAAAGGAATCTGAAGTGCAGTCCTTGGATCATTAGGCAATAAAACCACTGTCGGCGCATCATTTCGACCGATAGAATGGGCCACTTGAATACCCAGACGTTTTACATCAAACCAGCGCAAACCTTCTCCGATAAACTCTTTACGCCGCTCCAGCAAAACGTTGGTCAACAACGTCTCCTTTGTAAACGCCTCAGGATTCAGGGCAGTATAAGGTGCATACCTTAATTTGCGTATGGCCTCCAGGTCTACCAGCGCATCTGCTACGGTACCGTTAGTACTTCTTAATATGGCTTCCGCCCTATTAAGCAAAACCTCTTCCATAGAAAAGTAAGATGCCCTGAAAGCACCGTTTGGATTGTTTGGCTGAGTTTCATACTTAGTTATCATCACAGAAGCATCAATAACAGTACCGACTGTGGCGGTCAACTTGCTTCTCAAGTCACCCGCAGGTGCAATCAATGTCGCAGCTGGCGTAGACAGATAAAATCCTGAACGCAGGAAGCCTGTCGGGGCAAGATAAGACAAACTGGTGGAATAGTGAACCATCAGGATATTTGGATGTGTAGTCGGATCCATATACCTTGCGGTAAATATCTGCACGCCGCTTGAGGTAAGTAGCGTTAAATCTGATGCAAGATTTCTCACCACACGCCCTTTCTCTGCGATTACATCGTCACTATATTTCTTTGCCGCAGCCCAATCCCCTTTGTACAACATCAGGCGGCTCATAAATGCGCTGGCACTTGCAGTCGTAAAATGATATGGATTTTTTGTAGCGAAAGCTGCGCCTTTTTTAAGCAAAGCAATACCTTCGGTGGCATCCTTTTCAATCTGCTCATAAACTGCTTTTACAGTGGCGCGTTTGTAGGCAATCAGTCTTTCTTCATTGACTTGGGTGACAATGGGCACACCAAGGTCTGTCGCAGCCGTTGCCGCATTATAATGCTTACCAAACAGGTTGACCAGCATAAAATGCCCGTAAGCCCTTAAGATTAAAGCTTCACCCATTACAGCGTCTTTAAATTCCTGTGTGCCTCTGGTAGAGCTGCCCACACCGCCGATCACAATATTGGCGCGGTATATTTTAGCATAAAACTCCCGATAGGCTACATCTGGATTGGTAAACCCATTCTCAGGATACTCGTCATTGTATAAATAAATCGGGAGGAAATAACTCACCATCGATGCCTGTGCTGTTGGCGCATGGTATTGATAGTCATCAGTCAGGATATCCGTAAACATCTCCTGCCTTTGCGGGTAGGCATCCACCAAAACCTGCTGATAATGCTCGGTAAACTCCAGATTGATCCTGTTGTCGTATGGCTTCTCAGTGAATTTTTTACAGCCTGTAGAACTCCATACAAGCAGAGTGACTGCAGCCGCTATTATATTTTTTGTTTTAAACACTTTCATCTTCATATCTTTTAAAACTGTGCGGTTAATCTTAAAGTATAGCTTCTGGGGTTTGGAAGGCTGACCCCGGTAATCAAGGTCTGAGGATCTACCCCGCGAAGTTTGCCACTGGCCCAAAAATGAACATTATTGGCAGAAGCCATAATCCTGGCGCCTCTTATCCATGGAAGTTTTTGTAAATATTTGCCTGCAATGTTGTAAGACAACATCACTTCACTCAATCGCAATACATCGGCACTGACCACCATGGCATCGCTACGATTGTACGCAAATTCATTTTGAATAAAGGCAGACTCGTAATAAGCATTTTGGATATTGGACACTAGCCCCGGAATATTGGTCAGGTTTTCGTCCCCTGCGGTGCGCCATCTCGCATCGATATCTTTAGAAGCCGCAAGGTTGTCGTTGTATATGCGTTTTACTGTTGGCGACCTGAATACTTTATTGCCCAGACTATATGTCAGGAACACCCTTAATTCAAAAGCTTTATAATTGAATGTATTCGTAATCGAACCTGTGGTGGTCGGTATCCTCGAACCCATATAAGTCACCAGAGAATCATTTACGCTGGAAAGCTGGATGTTATTGGTTGTTTTACCTGTATTTCCATCAAAAAATAAGGGCTGGCCGTCCGGGCCCAGACCAGCGAGCCTATAGGCGTATAATCCGTAAAGTGGTCTTCCAATCACACCATAGCCGTCAGGTCTGGTTTTTTCGGTCAGCAAAGGGGAGAACAGATTGCCTTCGATCATGGTATTCTTCACAAAACCATAGATCACATTGGCACCCCATTTAAAATCTTTGGTACTGACGATGTCTTTAATGCCGAGGGTAAAATCGACTCCCCTGTTGCGCATGGATGCCCAGTTGATCACCTTGCTGGTGAACCCATCTTCATAAGGCATGCTGCTTGAACGGATCAGGTCTTTGTTTTTTCTGGAATAATACTCAGCGGCCAAAGTCAGCTTACTAAACAAGCCCAATTCCAAACCTAAGTTTGTGATGTAATCTTTCTCCCAGTTCAGCGTAAACAACTCCGGAGCCGAAATACGGATACCGATTTCGCTGTTGATCACATCCGGACGGTTTACATTGATGTATCTCGCATCAATATCCGGAGAAGACTGGTAGGCATTACCCCTCAAGGCATAACTGGCCCTCAATTTCAAAAAGTCGACCTTTCCTGCATCATTAAAAGACCTGAAAAAATCTTCCTGATCTATGTTCCAGGATACGCCCGCACTGTAGTTCGGCAGGAACCTGGACTGTGTACGTTTTCCGAACATATTGTTTCCGTCAATCCTTCCGGCCAACTCTACATTGTATTTGTTGTTGAAGGAATATTGAGACGAGAAAAATAAGGCCGTTCTATTTTCCTGGGTGAAGCCTTGTGAATAGTAACGATCGTCTTGTTCAATGGCCCTTTTCAAAGCCAATACACTTGGTGAAATGATTTTGCCACCATAGTGCAAATAACCATAACCTCTCGTAAAATTACTTGTGGTTTTGTCAGAACTGATCTCAAAACCACCAAATACATTGAGGTTATGCTTGTCTTCCCAGCTCTCTTTCCAGGAGAGTGTATTTCTCATATAAAGGAATGTTCCATTATTGCTTCTTCCGTCAAGTATACCTCCACGCGGAAGAATGGTTTCTGCTATGGCATTCGGATCAGAAGGATCTTTATATAAATATGGGTTTAAGCTCCTCACCTGATCATTAGTGGCCACACGGTAGGCCGCTGCCACATTGGAAAATTCAGTCATCACGTGGTCGTATTTGGCCGCAGTTTTTCTTGCAGACAAAAGCGTCTCAAAAGTAAGTGACTTGGTGATCTTATAAGTCGGCTTTACAGAAAAGCGAATATCCTGAGCACTCAGTGTATTGAAGTTTTCTTTCAGCTCCTCCAGAATATTAAAAGGCGCGAAGCTACGCAGATAATACTGATAACTGCCATTTGCATCATATGGCGACATCGCCCTGCTGGTTGTAGCGGCATAGGTAGTTGGGTTCAGTTCAAAAGCACGGGTCGTTTCAAAATTGCTTTGTGTTCCGTTAAAGGTACCGGGCGACATCTGATCACGCAATGCAGCATTCAGGTTCAGATCCAGGTCAAGCTTGGAAGTCAGATTTAGGGTAACCCTGAAATCGGTGGTGTACCGTTTCATATCGAATCCCACCGCAGCACCATTGTCCGCCGCATAGCTGCCGGACAGGTAGTATGTAGATTTATCACCACCTCCGGAAAACGACATACTGTGCTCCTGCAGGAGGTTGTTCTTAAACAGTACATCAAACCAATCGGTATTGACCGTCCGGGAACGGTTCAATATCGCATTATATTGATCCCTGCTGATCATATTTGAAGCATACAAGCGATAAGGCTCGGTAAAAGCTCCAGTGGAAGATGGGTAGTTCAGTACAGAGAGATAACCGTAGTTATACAGATCGTAAGAAAGATCCATCGCTTGTTTAGAATCCATGATGTTGAACTCATCGACATTTGGCTTTATACCTACCGTATACGCAGTGCTGAAATTCACACTTGCCGAATTTTTCCTTCCTTTTTTTGTGGTGATCGAGATGACACCGTTCGCAGCTCTTGTACCATACAAAGCTGTGGCGGATCCGTCTTTCAAAATGGAAATGTCTTCAATATCCATTGCATTTAATCCTGCAATGGCGGAGCCCAGTAACGATGCAGGATCACCGGAATACAATTGATTCACACTCACATTGGCTGGTGAAGCGATCGGCACACCATTGATGACATATAAAGGTTCCTGGTTGGCACTTATAGAAGCATTTCCCCGGATACGGATCTTTGGCGTCGCACCAAAAGTACCGGAGACACTTTCTACACTCACGCCTGCCGCAGCTCCCTGAAGCATCCTGGAAACATCGGTATAACCAGAGCGGTTCACAATTTCTTTGTCTACCTGGCTCACTGAACCGGTAAAGGTCTTCTTATCCACAGTCTGATACCCGGTCACCACCACCTCTCCGAGGTTTTGGTCGCCGCCAGACAAAGTGATGTTCATATAAGTAGTCGTCGCAGGCAGTTCTCTTTTATCAAAACCGATATAAGTAAAGACCAGCATTGCACCAGGCTTGTCCACTCTGATTGAGAAAACACCTTCCGAATTGGTTGTCGTTACATTCTTCGTGTTTTTTTCCATGACTGTCGCGCCGACCAGCGGGCCCGAGGCGTCGCTCACTTTACCCGTGATTATGATCTGCTGCTGCTGTATCGCAATAGAACTGACCCTAATCGCTTTAGGATTGATCAGAATGGTTTCGCCTTCGATCTCATATCCAAAAGGCTGATTGTTCATTGCCTTATTTAAGGTCTCCGTTAGCGAAGCATTCTGCACAGACATATTGACCGGTGCAGACCTCAGCAATAAATCGGTATTGTATACCAGTTTATAGCCGCTTTGCTTTCTGATCTCCTGCAGAACTTCTTTTAAAGCAGAGTTCCTGACTGAAAAGCTGATTTTTTGAGAGAAAGATTTCGCTGAAATCTGCAGACTTGCAACGAATAATACAAAAACAGTTAATTTCATGCCTAATGAAAATTTTACATTAAAGTATTTCAAAAGTACAAAATGCTTCCATAGCCGAAGCAACAGCTTGCGCTGATTATTTAAATTCATATTTTGTTTGTTGATAGGTAAGTTAATAATTCTTCTTTTGCTTTGAATGGTTTTGCCGCGACATCGCCTTTTATGATGTAAATAGCGGGCTTTTGATTCTTAGTCAGTTTGTTACATAGGGTAGGGTTTAGGTTTAGGTAGATGATTGATTTAGTTAATAATTTAATTGATCTGGGGGATTGCCTTGATCATATTGTTAGTGAATTCAAATTTGATATCTCCGGTCTTCCTCAGCATATTCAGCACACTTTGCAGGGTTTCTTTTCTGGAGATCAACATGTTGTATCTTGTCTGCGGGATATTTCTATAGTCAACACTGACATTGTACCAGCGGGACAATTGTCGCAAAATGTCTTTCAGGTAAACGTCTTCATACATAAAGTTCCCGTTTTTCCATGCGCGCGCAGCCTCAGGATTGGTCTTGACGATTCTAAAGCTACTACCGGGCAGTAAAATAGATTGTTCTCCCGGGCTCAATATATTGTTTCCATTTCCGTCCCGTTCCGAAACGTTTACTTTCCCGGATATCAGTGTGGTCCTTACTACCTCATCATCTTCGTAAGCACTGATATTGAACTCGGTACCCAATACCTGGACGATTTGAGTGGGTGTTTTTACATAAAATGGAATGTGCTTACCATCCCTGAATGACTTCGCAACCTCAAAATAACCCTCCCCCGTAAGCTCCACGACTCTTTCATAGCCAGAAAAAGCCAATGGATAACGCAAAGTGGACGCGGCATTGAGCCATACGCGGGTCCCGTCAGGCAATAATAATTCATATTGCGCCCCTTTAGGTGTGCGCAATTGATTGTATTTCATTTCGGCGTCTTTCTGTTCCCCGGCAATCTCATATACCAGCGTACCATCATCCGTTTTTTTGATGGTTATCCCACCTTCATTTAGAATCGACTGGTTGTTTTTGGCATCCAGCTGAACGGTTGTACCATCAGCCAAAGTCAAGATAGCCATTTCTGTCCCTGGCTTAGCATCCTCCAGCACAACGGGTTGCCCTGAGACCACCTGCATCCGCTCCTGGCCATTGTTGTTTTTATTAATAAAATAGACAGAGCCAAGAATTAGGATAGCGATACTGGCTGCTACAGCAGACCAATTGATTTTTCTGACTTTTAATACGGAACCAGGCTTTTCATTGAACAGTGTGCGGTTCAGGTACTTGTCGGTTTCATTAAAAACCTGTACCACTTCAGGGCGCTGTTCAAAACCCTCAGGCTCCTCCTCTTTAAGTTCGTTAAGTATCAAATCCTCTAAAACCGCATCGTTTTCTTCCGCGTCAAAGTATCCTAACAAAGCTTTCACTTCATCCGGAGTACATTGATTATTGAGATAGCGATAAAATAATTCAGTTGTCGGCCTCATAGTATTTCCTCTTTTTAAGCATATACGCTCCTGAAGAAAATACCAACTACTCCAAAAATGATTTATTTCATGAATGTATGAACAACAGCATAAATAACACCAGATCTATCCCTGAAAGGTTTTTCTTTAAAATGCTGGTTGCTTTTACAATATGATTGTTGACGGTGGCTGTAGATATATTGAGCATTTCGGCGACTTCCTGATAACTCCGTCCTTCAAGCTTACAAAGCTTAAAGACTTCCCTGCATTTTGGCGGCAACATTTCAATCTCCCGCTCCAGCAGTCCCAAACTCTCCTTACGGTACAGCCCCTCTTCTACCGGATTGTATTCCTGGTCAGCCGACAAGGCCAATAGTTTTTCCTCCAGCTTCTTATCCCTGGAAGCCTTTCTGAAAAGATCGTATACTTTATTCCGGGCAATTCTAAAAAGATAATGATCAAATGGCTGATTGATGTCAATGCTTTCTTTGTGATGCCACATCGCAACAAATACATCCTGAAGAATATCGGCAGCCAAATCGGGAGATTTCGACATCTTAAGCACATTGGCATAAATCTGTCCCCTATATTTCTTATAGAAAAAATCAAATGCAACATGGCTTCCATTCTTTAAAAGAACCAGCATTTGATCATTTATATCAGGAACAATTTTATTCATAAGCCTTATAAATCAGTCGTCTTAAAAGGGGCCATCTGTGCCGAATTGCCTGTAAGTTAGCATTTAAAATCATATTACGCATCATAAAATATTGCTTTTCCCCTTAGAAAGCGCATAAAAAACCCGGAAGAAATACTTCCGGGTTTACCCTATTACAAGCAGTATCCGCCGCTGTGTCTAACCATCCTCACGCTACCTCATTAGTTTCACATCTTTTTCACCCTTACCCATGAATACAAACGAAATTTATTTACTCCTAGATGTTGGATAAGATAAAATGTTGTTGATCTTATTTTAGGATACGAAAGTCAGCCAGCAACTTTATTTATTTACTAAAATATATACAGCTGGTGAATTCAGCGTTATCATTTAGTATGGATTTAAAAATGCGCATTACTTTCGAAGGAAAGGACTATACCTTTACCGTTCTCACAAAAGGGATCAATAAACAAACACGCTCGATCCGGATCAGTATGGACGGAGAGGAATATGAGCTCGCTCCTAATACGCGCAGCGAATGGACTGCTGCAGAGGAAACATCACAGCACTCCCATGCATTGCTTCGGGCAATTGCAAGGAGCGTATCACTCCGCTACCGCCTTTAACAAGGTTTGGCCAACAAATGAGGGATAAAACTGTTTTCTTATCAATAATATTATCCTGTCATGTACACCTCTATGAATATAAAACTCCCCTGCGGCATGAAAAGCCGTCATGCTGTATTTTTTCTGCTGAGTCTAATTTTATATTCCTGCAAATCAGGGACCATCAACCTATTTAAGCCTGCCTCCCCTCATGAACAATACAAGAGAAAATTGATCAGCGCCGGTCTGGAAAAGACTGCAATGGGTAAAGCGTGGATCACCACGGCAGATCAAAGTCTTTTGCAAACCTTACCCATAAAAATACCATTTAAAGAAACGGGATACTTTGCTGCAGAAAAAATACCAGCCATCGCCTATCGCTTTACGGCTACCAGGGGTGAGAAACTAAACATTAGCCTGACCAAAACTCCGCCTGACAATTTTGATGTTTTCCTGGACTTGTGGGCGCATACCCCTGACGGAGCACCGAAATTAATTTCCTCAGCAGATACCCTGGGCAATCCGCTCGATATAGAAATAAATGCTACCGGCGATTACCTGATCAGGTTACAGCCCGAACTTTTACGGAGCGGGCAATATACCCTCGAGATCAATACAGGCCCGTCCCTGGATTTCCCTGTTAAGACGTCTAAGAAAGCGGTGAGCAGTTTCTTTGGCGATGGCCGCGATGCCAATACACGTAAACACGAGGGCATCGATATTTTCGCACCTTTGCGGACACCGGTTATCGCGGCAACTGAAGGCACCGTCACCCGGGTCAATCAAAACAACCTCGGGGGCAAGGTGGTATGGATGCGCCCAAAGGGGAAAAATTACACTTTATACTACGCCCACTTGGATCAGCAAACCGCTACGGAAGGGCAACGTGTACTACCAGGAGACACTTTAGGACTGATGGGCAATACCGGTAATGCACGAACCACAGCACCCCATCTCCACTTTGGCATTTACACCTCAGAAGGCGCCGTTGATCCCTTGCCCTTTGTCAATCCCATCACCAAACCATTGCCAAAAATCACGGCCAGCCTGGGTCACCTCAATGCCACTATGCGCCTGAAAGACGGAACCATCGTCCGGGTCAGCGCGGCAAATACAAACATGTACAGGACAGAGCTTTCTGACGGAAGCGCCCGCTTTGTTCCCTCTGCAGAACTGAATCTAATCTCCAAACCACTGAAAAAGATTAAGCTTTCAGGCGTCCAGCAGGCACTCCTCGATCAGCCCAGCCCAATGGCAGCCATTAAGACAACATTAAACCCGGCACAATCGGTCAGTGTTTTGGGCACGTTCGACAATTACTACCTGATCAGAACGGATAATGATACGACCGGCTGGATCCTGCAATAATGTTGAACTTAATTTTATAATATCCTTATCTTCACCAAATGATCAGATTAAATCAGGATACATCAGCAGAGGTATTGAATGACGTAAAGAAAGGGGACCTTGTGACAGACACTTTCAGTAAGACCGGCCTGGTCGAAGAAATCGAGACTTATGACGACGGACTGTATAAAATTTATGAATTCCATCTGGTCACCGGCAGGGTAATTACCATTAAAATTTGAACAAATAGTATGACCGGCCGGCCCGCCGCATTAGCTTAATATATCCATAGTAAAGTAAAAAGTAGAGCCTTTATCTACTTCGCTCTCTACTTGTATTTTACTGTTGTGGTAGCGAAGAATCTCTGCAATCAGGTAAAGGCCAATACCAAAGCCTGGAATAGATTTTACTTTATCGTTATTTACCCTGTAAAACCGTTCAAAAAGACGCTGCTGGTCAGCCGTGCTGATACCCACGCCCTGATCCTTTACAAAGATTTTAACAGAGTCCCCCTGTTTTTCGCAACCTATAATGATATCGCCCCCGGCGGGTGAGTATTTGATCGCATTGCTGAGCAGGTTCATCAGTACCTGGCCAATTTTGTCCCGGTCGGCATGAACCATGATTTGCTCACAATCCAGGAGTTGAACCTTGTGCTTACTGGAAATGAATTGTGTGTCTCCAGCGATCTCCTCCATCAGGTCATGAAGCTTAAAATCCTCTTTTGTAATCTGTATCTTCCTTTCCTCCAGTCTCGCCAGACTTAAAAAATCATGGATCATCACAGCCATCTTCCGGGTCTGTACATCTGCCCTGGCCAACACATTAACCCCAAATTCATGATTTTCTTTCCTGAGTTTGCTCAGTACCATTTGTATATAAGAAGTAATGGAGGTCAACGGGGTTTTCAGTTCGTGGCTCACCATAGCCACAAAATCATTCTTACGCTGCTCTTCCTCTTTTCTTTCGGTAATGTCCCTGGTAAAGCACCGGGTATGAACAAATTCGCCATCCTTGCGCAATACATTTGAATTAATTAAAACATGCTTGACGGAGCCGTCTTTACATTTCAACCTGGCCGGATAATCCAGCAGCGTCTCATCCTGACCCAGGCGGCTTAAAATATCACCGATTATATCGTCGTCCGCGTGGAAACTGGAAATAGGATGGCCGATATATTCTTCTTTACTAAAACCGAGCATGTCAAGCTCGGACTGGTTTGCCCATATAATAATACCATCGCCATCCACCCAATGAAGCGGTATTGCCGCATTTTCTATGAAATCTCTGAGCTCAGCCGCATCGCGTTCGAGTTCCTTTATCCGGTGTTCATAGGCGGCTTTAATTTCATTCAATTCATCCATAATCATTTAGCTCAGGTATTTGCTAGTCGCAAAAAGAAATGAAAGATACAACAATACTTTGGATGTATAAAATGCATATGCCCCAGCCCGCCCAACATTACACCATAAAATCCTCAATCTTATTTTAAATGTTTAACTTTATGAATACTTTAAAACTTAGCCTATGAATACCCGTCGCGACTTTTTACAGATTTTTGCTGCATCCACAGTAGTCCTGCCTTTCCTGACCGCCCTGAAAGAACCATATGATGGTCCCGTGTTGCGTGTAGCCATTATGGGATTGGGTGGGTATGGAACCCGGGTAGCCGAAGCCATACAATCCTGTAAGAAAGTCAAACTGACTGGCGTAATCAGCGGCACACCCTCTAAAATAAAGGATTGGCAGGAGAAGTATAACATCCCCCAAAAGAACTGCTACAACTATGAGAATTTTGATGCCGTAAAGAACAATCCTGACATTGATGCCATCTATGTGATTACACCAAATGCGCTGCATCACGATCAGGTCATCAGAGTGGCCAGGGCGGGCAAACATGCGATCTGTGAAAAACCAATGGCACTCAATGCCAGGGAGGGTCAGGAGATGATCGAAGCCTGTAAGAAGGCGGGAGTAAAATTACTGGTGGGCTACCGCATGCACTTTGAAGCACAAACTCAGGAAGTAATTAGAATGAGGAATAATGGCGACTTTGGAAAGATCCTGTTTTTCCAGGGACTGTCTGGATTCAATATAGGCAATCCCAACCAATGGCGGCTGAACAAGGCTCTGGCCGGGGGTGGCGCACTGATGGACATAGGCATTTATGCCCTTAACGGTGCCCGCTATATGATCGGAGAAGAACCCATATGGGTGACTGCCCAAGAAACTAAAACGCAACCGGAACGGTTTAAGGAGGGCGTGGATGAGACGATACAGTTTCAGATGGGTTTTCCTGGTGGTGCGGTGGCTTCCTGCCTGTCCACCTATGCGATGAAATATTTGGATCGTTTCTATCTCAACGGAGAAAAGGGCTTTGCAGAACTACAGCCGGCAACGAGTTACGGACCGATTAAGGGGAGAACACACAAAGGTGAACTTACTCAGCCGCATGTAATGCATCAAACCAAACAGATGGATGATATGGCGGATATTATTTTAAATGGGGCAACAGCGGTTATCCCCTCTGATGGTGAAGAAGGACTCAGAGATTTGAAAATAATAGATGCTATTTATCTGGCAGCCAGAACGGGTAAAAAAATCTCCTTAAAAGGATAAATCAACCAGTAACAGGGCGTCCATATCAGAGTTGACAGCAGCAAGGGATCAGTCAATACGTAGTTCTACGTAGAGAAAAATACCCTTCTGCGGGTATTGTTGTGCGTCGGTTACCTGACTAGTTTTGGACTATAAATTAAATCCAAACAATCGACAAAATGAACAATCTAAAAAAGCTAACGGCGGTAGTGATTATCTCCAGCCTTGCGCTATTCTCTTGCGGAAAAAAAGAAGAAATCAGCAATACCTGCGATCTGACCGCCGAACTCATGACTTTCCAGCAGCAGGCATCGGCTTATTCCGCCAACCAGACCAGAAACAGCTGCAACAACCTAAAACAAAGCGCCATAGACTTGCTCAAGAAAGCCGAAGGATGTACCGGCGTAGCCAAAGACGGCATTTTAGCAGCGACAAATGTCTGGAAAGACATCGACTGCAGCGGTGTAAAATAAAACAGTAATTTAATTGCCATAATGCTGCAAATATCTCTGGTTAGCCCAGAGATATTTGCATTTTAAGTGTAAAAGTCTTAACTCTGTAATTAATGCGACAGAAACACATCCCATATTTCAGCCATTTCGCAATAAAGAGATTTATTGTGCCGCTGATCTATGCCGTATGGGGGACCAGGTTCTATACCTCTTTTAAACATCCGACGGTCTTTAAGCATTAAATTACATTCACTCACAATTTCCTGATTAAAGTACCGAATGCCATTCTAAAGGCAGTATTGCATACCCGCAATTCATTCGGCTTTATCTAAAAGGATCAATTCTCAACTTCTAACAGGTTACATTAAAAGACAAATACATTAAAATAATACGTTATGGAAAATCAAAAAAATCCAGTTATTATATCCGAAGAGGATTACAATTTAATAAAACCCTATATAGGCACCAAATCTTCGGATAGCAAGGAGATGTCGCTCGCTTATGAACTGAGCAGAGCAAAGATCGTTAAAAACGATGCAGTGCCCGCAGGCACTATAAAACTAAATTCCCTGGTGAAGGTACTGGACCAGGATACGCAAAACCTGATGGAGTTTACCATTGTATTGCCAAGATATGCCGATATAAAAGCTAAAAAGATCTCGATTATCACGCCGATGGGCGCAGCATTGATCGGCTTCAAGAAAGGAGATGAAGTAGAATGGGAAGTCCCGGCAGGTTTAAAGAAATTCCTGATCCAGGATGTAACCAATATCTAAAAGCAAATACTTCAATCAGCATCCTGGATAAAGATGCTGATTGAATATATATGATCACTATATAGTTCTGGACACTTTAACGATCTCGTTCGTCTTCAGGCTTCCCTCAAATTCCCATTCCACAAGGGCTCCTTCGGCATAGCCGATCATGGCGATGCCCATCGGCGACAAAATAGATACCGTACCGTTCTTCCTGCGGGCTTTGTCGGGCGATACAAATTTAAAATCAGTCTCTGTACCGGTCACCGCGTCCTTTACGGTCACGAGTGTATTCACCGTGACCACATCATGCGGCAGGTCTTTCCGCAATACCTGGTTGGCTTTCTTCAACTGTAGTTCAAGCGCCGCTTCATTGGCCTTACTTAACTTTTTTCTTCGAATATGATCTTTCAGCAGATCATAGATACCGGTTGTTAATACCACTGGTGTTTCATTTAATTGAATGGATGTCGTTGTCATGATTTTTGTGTTTAATGATGTATAGATTACAGGATGGAGAAGATTTTCTATCCACGCATCCTGAGTTTATTTTTCAGTTGATAATATTGACTTATTTTTTGCCTGATCCGTATCTGGTTATGCAGCCCTTTTAGCAGGGCACAGAGCATAATGGACAACAGTATCCACAATGGCTTTACCACAAATACAGCAAGCAGCAAGATGATTAAGTCAAGAGCAATAAGCAGCGCAAAAGCCGCCTTGATTAAGCGCATAACGTAATATTTAATGACCAGAAAAGAAAAAAATGATTGTTAAAATCCCCTACCTGTAGAAAGGCGGGGCTTAATGTATAAAGTCTTTGCTACTTTTAAGGAAAGAGTCGCCTAAGTTATACTGCAAAGACAAAAAACGGCAAAACATCGCCAAGGCCATGCGCAGTTTTTGCGTCAGCTCCAGTTCGTACGATATCATTTGCCTTGTTGGATTCATTTGTTACAAGAATACGAAATTTAAACGATCTTACCTAATCTGCTCTTACTTAAGACAGTAAAAAACCATCCCTTTAGAGGGACTGGCGAGGAAAAGAAAAAATATGACAATTTTATTCCTTCATCAGATGAATTATTACAAGTAATTATTTCCTATCTTCAAATAAATATTAACACTTATAAACTCATGAAGATTGTAAAATTCATCGTCTGCCTCCTTTTTGGTCTGATGTTTATTAATGCCGGGCTCAATAAGTTTTTGAACTATATGCCGGTACCCGAACTGACGGAAGTGCAGCAAAAGACCTTTGGGGCCTTTATGCAAATCACCTGGCTTATGCCATTGGTGGCCGTTGTAGAAATCGTTGGCGGTATATTGTTTATCATTCCTAAAACCCGCGCACTGGGCGCCATTGTGATCCTGCCGGTGATGGTTGGCATCCTAGTCCATCATATCTTTTTAGATCCTTCCGCGGTGGCCATTGCCGTCGTGCTGGCAGCAATCAACCTGTGGGTCATTATCGACAATCGGGAAAAGTATGCACCATTGGTAAGCTAAGCTCAGGATTTTGATCGGGGGCCGTAAACTATTCTTATTAAGCATCGCTGTGATCGGCTGGCTGGCACTGGTTGCACAACTGGTGCTTCATTTAAAAATTCCGGGTGTGGAATCCGGGGAACTGCTGATACGCTTCTTCAGTTATTATACGATCCTGACCAATTTATTGGTTGCTGTGTTTGCGACAGCGCAATTGCTGGCATCAGATAATACCCAAAAGGGGCTGCTCTTTGGACCGGGCATGGAAACCGCCATTGCGCTGCACATCACCATTGTGGGGGTAATCTACAACCTTCTGTTGCGCGGCTTATGGACCGAGGGTGGATTGCAGGCGGTATTGAACGATGTGCTCCATACACTTATTCCGATCATGGTACTGATTTACTGGTGGAAATTTACAAATGCCAGTGTTTTGCGGTACGGCCAAATTTTCAGCTGGCTCATTTACCCTGTGGTGTATTTTGTCTTCATAGGCCTTCGGGGTGCGGCGTCAGGCTGGTACCCCTATCCTTTCCTGGACGTAACCACCATTGGGTATCCACAGGCACTTCTAAATTGCCTCTTCGTGGCACTGGCATTCTTGTCCTTTTCCCTCATCCTCGTATTTCTGGGAAAGAAGAAGGGGGCAGTATTATAAAGCGATCGTCATCCTGTTTGTCTTCTACATGCGGATGGTTTCTTTGATTTCGCCGCAGGTCATCATGCTCTCCCCGAAATATGGGTTTCTGATCTCCTTTTGGTTGCTCAACCAGGACGCGCCTTTGTCATTTAAGGCCATCGGGCAATATTCCACATACAATTCCCCGGAACTTAAACCGGCTGTTTTTACTTTCGAGATAAAGTCATTGCTCAGATCGGAAAATAAGGTCCTCTGCGTTTCAATATCTGCCGTAGCGGCAATTTTACCGGCTAGTCCCGCCAGCACAGCGCCATTACCCAGTTCTTTTGCACCCAATTGCACCGCATTGGCCGCTACTTTAGTCTCTGCCATATCCCCATTGGTCAGGGCATTGCTCAGGTGGATGTAATGCTGATAAACCGCATTGAGCTTATCGTCTTTGATCACTACAGCAGAAACTGTCTTTTCAATTGGTGCACCATGACCTTCTCCAGGTGCGTGGTTGTGTCCCGCATGAGGATCGGCCTCCGCTGGCTTTTGTGAATTGCCGCAGGCGGCTAACAAAGTGACGGCTGCGATAGTCATGATGATGTTGCTTATTGTTCTCATTTGTGTTGTGTTTAATGATTAATAATTATGATTTACTGAGTTTAAGTCCTTCGGCAGGGTTTTTACCTTTCTTAAGAATATACTCGCTGTACAACAGGTAAGCGCCCGTGACCACCACTTGCTCCCCGGCCTGAAGTCCGTCCGAGATCTCTACCCTGGAATCGTTTTCCTGGCCGGTCCTGACCAGTCTCGGCTCAAAGTGATCTTTGCCTTTTTTGATCCATACATGCATGCCCTTACCATCCCGGATCACCGCATCGACCGGTAATGTCAGCCCCTGTCCTGCATCGCTGGAAGGGAGAAAGACATTCGCCTGAAGGCCTGGCTGCCATTGATTGCCCGGGTTGGGAATGCTGCCCCTCAATTGGCTCAGCTGCGTACCGGCCTGTAGCGCAGGGGCGATAAAACTTATCGTCATCTCCTGGGGCTGGTCTTCCCAGCCTGCGACCACAACCTTTACCTTTTGCCCGGCTTTTATTTTGGCGGCTTCCGCCGGATATACATCCGCCTCTACCCAGAGTTGCCCATAGCCCTCCAGTCGAAGTACCGGACTTCCTTCTGACACGTACTGTCCTTCGGTGGCCGACAGTTCTGCTACTACACCACTTTCTGGCGCATAATAGGTCACAAAAGGGGCGGTTTTCCGGTTGCCGGCCAATTGCTTAACCTGGGCATCAGACTGTCCGTACAGCAACAGCTTCTGCCTGGCAGAAGCCACAATTTGCTGTTCGATCTTATCGCCCTCAAACTGCTTTTCCTGGGCCAGGGCCATCAGGTATTCTTGCTGCAAAGTAGCCAGTTGCTCGGAATACAGCTGGTAGACCGGCTGGCCTTTCCTGACAGGCACACCAGTTTCCTTAACATATAATTTCTCTATCCGACCGGCAATCCTGCTGGAAATATAGCTGCTCTGCTCAGGGTTGACCACCAGTCGGCCGTTGAGCTGACGCGCGCCAGACCAGCTGTTTTCCCCGATGACCACCGTGGTGATGTTGGCCAATGCCTGCCGCTGAGCATCAATCTTCAATGCCTTGTCGCTGCTGTTCTTTTCGAATGGCACCAGGTCCATGCCGCAGATCGGGCAGGTGCCCATCTCGTTTTTGACCACCTGTGGGTGCATCGGACACGTGAAGGTTTGTGGCTTTCGCTCCGATGCAGTACCCTCCATTTTCTGTTCATTACTACAAGCAGCAATAAACAGAGATGGAGTAATGGCCATTAAAGCGATCTTTTTTATAAATATTTTACGTTCCATAACTTTATTTTAGGAGTTAAGGTGTTGTTTGATTGGTCTTGATGAAACTCTCACTGTCAACCAGGTAGGCTGCATCCTTACTCAGCATCCAATTGCTGATATCGTCATGCACCTGCACCATACCCGACAGCACAATCCCTGTTTTCACTGCTTTGGGCACGACTACATTGCCTTCTTTCCTGAACACCAGGCTTTGATTGCCCAGGGAAACGACCGCAGATTCTGGCAGCCACCAGGAAGACTTCAACAATACAGGTATCCTGGCGATCAGGAGCTCGCCGACCCGAAACTCAGGGTTATCCAGATACGCCCTGGCAATGGTAAAATTCTCCCCATTCTTAAAAACCGGCTGGATCATCCCAATCTCTGCATTCTGAATGCTTTGCTTGTCTGCCGTCTTATAAAAAGCAAAACGGTGCCCTTTTTTTAGGAGCGCAGCCAATGCAGGCTTTAAAGAAAACTCAGCAATCAGCCGTTCCGCATTGTAAACAGTAAAAATCACCTGACCGGCATTGACATATTGGCCTTCGCGGAGCAATACCGGGGTATTTGCAGGGCTGGCAGAACCGGGCGAAGCTACAGAAGCAGCCGGAGAAGAAGAACCGCCTCCCATATTGTCCATTTCATCTCCTGCAGAGGAAGACGATGAGGAGGAAGATGCCGCCGGGGAAAGTGGGGAAGCCTGACTGGCCGCCGCGGCAGATTTCTCCAGGATATACCCATCCAGATGACTATACACCGGAATCCGGTAATTCACCTTGCCGGTAGCCAACACCTGATTGATGGCCCCGCCGCTCATCCCGAGGAGCATCAGCCTTTGCTTGGCCCGCTCCAGCATGCGTTCATCTCCATCCGACCTTTTTAAATACAACAGTTCCTGTTGTGCCGCAGCCAGATCGGGCGAATAAATCTCCATGACCAGCTGCCCTTTGCGCACAGGCTGGTAGTTGTATTTGATCAATAAACGCTCAATCCTTCCGCTCACGCGGCTCGAAATACTGCCCTGGTTGCGCGTGTCGTAACCGACCACACCCTGTACCTCTTCTGTAAATATTTTTGTGCCATACTCCGCTTTGATCAACGGCAGGGAAGAAACTACCTGCTCATTAGAAGGCTTCAGCAAATGGGACAAATTGCTGTCTATATGGACCACACTCAAATCCTCATGTGCGCCATGCACATTCTTTTTGTTCCTGCCACATGAACTGAGCGTCAGTATGCCAATCAGCAGCAATGCGCTGGGCCCGAAACCCAACAGCCTAACATTAGAAACCCGCTTAACGATACAGTTCTTTCTCATAATCGGCAATCATTAAATACAATTTCAGTTTTTCATCCAGCACATTCGTCTGCATCATGGTCAATGCCTCCCAGGAAGCGATCACTTCCGGCAGTTCCATCTTATTCTCCCGGTAGCTCAGGAAATTCACATCCATCGCCTTTTGAAGACTAGGCACGATGGTATTTTCCATGGCTGCAATACGCTGACTCATCGACTGGATCTCGAACTGCATGCCGTACAGCATCCCCTGGCTTTCCTGCAGCATGGCGGCCTTTTCCTTTTCCATCGCCTGTATTTCGTAATTCATACCCTTGACTTCCGACTTATACATCTTCGATGACCAGGGTGCAATCGGGATGCTCACCATGCCCATCACGCTGAAAGCACGGGGCATCATATTGGTGAGTGGCGACATGTGGTCGAACCGCAGCCTGAAATCAGGCCGGCTCTGCTTCTTCATCGCCTCGATGTTCAGTTGCATAGACTGGATACTATAATCCATCTTCCTGATGTCGCTCCGGGCCATCGCCAGACTGCCCGTATCGATCCTGGCTGCAGGCAAGAACTCTGGCCGATAAGTGGAGTCAATCTCAAAATCTATATTACCCGCCGCGTTCATCAGGCTGTTCAGCCAGGCCCTTGCCTTGGCGATTTCGCCTTCCTGCATGCGGATCATATTCAGCGTCTCCTCCAATTTGGCGGTCGTCTTATACACACTGCCCAACTTAGACTGGTTGTACGGATACCTGATCTCTTCGATCTTCTTCATCATCCCCATAATCTTTTCATTCCTGCGCAAGACCGAAATCTTCTGCTGTGCCACCAACCAGCCAAAGTACAAGCGTTTGGCTTGTGCCTTGTAATCGTTGAGCGTGATGCCGCGGGTTTCACTTTCTACTTTAGCCTTGGATTCTATATAGCGCCTGTTTGCATTCTGCTTGACGGGATTGGGGATGTCCTGCTCCAGTTGCAGCATGAGCGAACCTTTATCCCTGTCGTCCATCAACATCTGACCGGGATAAGGCGTCATAAAGGTACCTACCCCGACCATTGGCGCCATCCAGGCCGTCGCGGCTTTGGCTGTATGCTTAAAGCTTTCTGCTTTGAGCCCGTACGACTTCAGCAACAGGTTATTACCATCTATGCGCTGCAAGACGGTATCCAGCGGGAGTACGGGTTTTTGCTGCGCCATTGTATAAAATGGCAGGAGCAACAACAGAAGCGATATTTTTTTAATGCTGTACATCGTGAACCTCCAGTTTTCCATATTTCCTTAATTCATATTCCTTGGACATTAAAAAGATGAGCGGTGTCACCAACAGGATGTGCGTAGAGGAAGTGAGCACCCCGCCAATCATCGGTAAGACGATCGGCTGCATAACATCTACCCCGACGCCACTGGCCCATAAAACCGGCACCAGTCCGAACAGCGATACACAAACGGTCATCAGTTTCGGCCTCAGCCGCTTCGCTGCGCCATGCACCACATATTCCCTCAGGTCTTCTTTTGTAATGGTTTCACTCGAGTTGCCCTTCAACTTGATCAGTTGCTGCATCGCATCGTTCAGATAAATCACCATCACGATACCGGTCTCTACCGCAATGCCAAACAGGGCGATGAAACCTACGGCCACGCCAACAGATAAATTGACGCCCCAGAAATAGATCATATACGCCCCGCCGATTAAAGCAAAGGGCACCGTGATCAGGCTTAAAAAGGCTTCCCGCACAGAGTGAAAGGCAAAGTACAAAGAGAAGAAGATGATCACCAGCACCACTGGGGCGATCCACATCAGGGTCTGCTTGCCGCGGATCAGGTTTTCATATTGCCCGCTCCATTCCAGGAAATAGCCTTCCGGGAGAACCCCTTTTTCCTTGTTCAGCTTCTCCATGGCTTCCTGCACCGTACTGCCGAGGTCCCTGTCGCGTACGTTAAACATCACTGCTCCCCGCAGGATCGCATTGTCAGAGCTGATCATCGGCGGACCGTCTTCAAACTTCACATCGGCTACGGCCGATAAGGGAATCTCCCCAAAGCCGGGCGAAGCCAAAGGAATCCGCTGAATGCGCTCCACGCTGTTGCGGTACTCCTGGGCCAGTCGTACGCTAATAGAAAAACGCTGCCTGCCCTCAATCGTATTGCCGATCGTGGCACCACCGAGTGCGCTTTCGACAACCTGGTTGACATCGTCTACATTCAAACCATAGCGCGCCAGTTCTTCTCTTTTCACATCGATAGACAAATATTTTCCTCCGGTAATAGGCTCCACAAACAGATCGCTCACCCCTGGCGTACCTTCCAATGCTGCTTTTACCTTCTCCGACACCGAAGCGATGGTGTCCAGGTTTTGTCCGAAGACCTTTATTCCCACATCCGTACGGATGCCTGTCGCCAGCATATTGATCCGGTTGATGATCGGCTGTGTCCAGCCATTGACCACGCCGGGGATCTGCAGTTTGGCATCCAGCTCGGTCACAATATCCTTCTTCGTGATGCCTTCGCGCCACTCGCTCTTAGGCTTTAAGGTAATGATGGTCTCGATCATACTGATCGGCGAATTGTCCGTCGCTGTGCTGGCGCGGCCTGCCTTGCCCAGCACCTTATCCACCTCTGGTACAGACTTGATGATCTTGTCCTGCACCTGCAAAATCCGCTTGGCCTCCGCATTGGACACATCTGGCAGGGTCACCGGCATAAACAAGATGCTCTGCTCGTCCAGCGGAGGGATAAACTCCGTACCCAGGTTTTTGAGCAATGGGATCGTGATCAGCAAAGCGATGATATTGATGGCGATGGTCGTCTTCCTCCATTTCAATACCGTTCTGATCACCGGCTCATATACCCTTTCCAGGACCCGGTTGACCGGGTTGGCATGGTCTGGTCTGAACTTTCCCTTCATAAAAAAGGAGATCAGTACTGGTGCCAGGGTAATCACCAGCAGCGCATCTACGATCATGATGAAGGTCTTGGTATAGGCCAGCGGGTGAAACAACTTGCCCTCCTGCCCGGTCAGCATGAACACCGGCAGGAAAGAAGTGATAATGATGACCGTCGCGAAAAACACGCCCCTGGACACCTGCTTGCTCGACTTCGTAATCACCGCCAGGCGGTCTTCCTCAGTGATCCAGTCGGGCGATTTCTTAAATATATTTTTAAACCACTGTCTCATAATGTTGTCGGTTTTTGTTGATCCTTTTCCCGCAGTTCATAGCGCTCGGCCAGATGCTTATAGGCATTTTCACTCATGATGATGCCATTGTCTACAATGACCCCGATGGCCAAGGCGATCCCGGTCAGCGACATGATGTTGGAAGAAATCCCAAAGGCATTGAGCAAGATAAAGCTGGCTGCAATGGTAATGGGAATCTGGATAATGATGCTCAGGGCACTGCGCCAATGGAAGAGGAAGATAAAGACAATGAGCGATACGACGATCATCTCCTCGATGAGGGTATTCTTGATGGAATCTATCGATTCTTTGATCAACTCGCCACGGTCGTAGACGATGTCGAACTTTACTCCTTTGGGCAGGCCTTTGGCTACTTCCGTCATCTTGGCCTTCACCCGGTCTATGACTTCCGCCGCATTCTCGCCGTAGCGCATCACGACAATTCCGCCTGCCCTTTCCCCTTCCCCATCCTGATCGAAAATCCCAAGGCGGGTTTCGCCGGTCATCTGTACCGTAGCCAGGTCGGATACCCGGATGGGTGTGCCGTTCTGGTTCCTGACAGGGATGTTAGAGATCTCTTTTATAGATTTGAGATAACCCGAGGTCTTAATAATATAGCCCATATCGCTCATTTCAAACTTGCGCCCACCGGCCTCATTGTTGTTGCTCCGTACCGCAGCGATCACCTGTGGTACAGTCAATTTATAATACAACAACTTGTTGGGGTCGATAGAAATCTGGTATTGCTTCTGGAAACCACCAAAGGAGGCGATTTCACTGACACCCGGTACATTTTGCAGGGCAAACTTGACATACCAGTCCTGTATGGCCCGCTGCTCACCCAAATCAAGATCAGGTGCATCCAGGGTATACCACAATACATGACCTACCCCTGTACCATCAGGCCCGAGCTGCGGCGCGGCACCTTCAGGCAAAGTCCTGGAGATGGTGCTGATGCGCTCCAATACCCGCTCCCTTGCCCAATAGACATCTACATCGTCTTCAAAGATGACATAGATGAAGCTCATGCCAAACATGGAGGAACCCCTGACGTATTTGATTTTAGGGATGCCCTGCAGGTTGGTCACCAGCGGATAGGTGACTTGGTCTTCGATCAGCTGTGGCGATCTGGCCATCCACTCCGTGAAGACGATCACCTGATTTTCGGAAAGGTCGGGGATGGCGTCTATGGGGTTCTTTTGTACGGAGAACACTCCCCATATAAACAACCCGGCAGAAAGCACCAGCACAATGAAGCGGTTGCGCATCGACAATTCTATGATTTTATGTACCATGAATACGATATTATATAATAACCTTCTTTCTTGTTATTCTCTTATGTTGTTCTTTTATATTGCTCTTTTATGTTATTCTTAAAGAGTTCATTGTGCTCTGCTCGCCGTCATTGCGAGGAGCATTTCGCGACGAAGCAATCTCAACAGGATAGTCAAGATTAGATTGCTTTGTCGTTCCTCCTCGCAATGACGAACGCCTTAACAGCACGACGACAGGAGCGATCCCTCGGTTCCTCGGGATGACGTAGCGGTTTATTCAATAACGAGCGACTAATTCGATACGTCTTTCCGACGACAGGAGGAATCTCTTGTTTAGACTAATGCGTCTCCGCTTTGGATACCTTACCTGTGCGGTCGTACTGGCAGCAGTCGTCCAGTTTTTCATAAGCCTCTTTTGGTGCTTTAAACTTCGGGGTATCGTAACCTGCGGCGGCTACTTTTTGCTGCACCTGATCATTGGTCACTTTGGTCGAATCGTAGTTTACGGTCAGTACTTTGGAGGTTTTATCCCATACCGCAGTCTTTACTCCCGGAATTTTAAGTGCGGTTTCGATGTTCTTTTTACACATGCCGCAATTGCCGGACACTTTAATTTTGTCTGTTTTAGCTTGTGCGAATACGGCACTGCTTAGGAAAGTCAATACGACTACTGAAAGAATTCTGAATGAGTTCATCTGAATGAGTTTTAATTGTTTATAAAAGAAATGATAATGGATTAATTGATGGAGGCGGCTGGAAAATTGCGTTTGCTCTGATCTGCTATGCTTTTGATCTGCTTTCGTCACTTGACTGATTCGTTAGTCGGTCGTCATTGCGAGGAATCGAAGCAATCTCATCCCGCTTATCGGAACTATCCTGTTGAGATTGCTTCGTCGTTCCTTCTCGCAATGACGACCGCTCATCGCAAGACGAATGATCCTCGGCAAGAACGAACGCACCTAATATGACGACAGCGAACTGTATAGCCAGCAAACGTAACGTTTCAAACGCCTCGTTTAGAAAAAGAAGGAAGGGTATTATATTCTGTAGGTACAGTTTTTTATGAAGACGGGAACCTGCGGCCCGTTAGGTGGGGCATTACTCAATGCTTCCAGGGCTATTTTTACAGGTACCGGCGCCTGATAGCTGAACAGCGTTTCAGGCAGGATGACCGCTGTGGAAAGCTGGTCAAATTTATATAGGGTCTGGCTGGCCTTCTGAGATTTTTCAACCTTGGCCTTTTGTTCTACATCGGCACAGCAGGATTTCTTTTTAGACTCCGCCTTTGGCATGCCGCAAAATCCGCATGACTTAGCCTCGTTTTTCTCCAAGCCCCAGCTGACCAGTTCGCCCATGCAATAATGAAAATGCACACTTGCCCCGCTGGATACCCCCAGGTAAAAAACGGCCAATATGGTGAGCAATGTTCTTTTCATTCTTTTATCATGCTTTATTTTTCACAATCATGTTTCATGATTCATGAGCTATCCACGACTCTTCAAAGATCATAAAAATAACGGAAATACTTTTATATAATTCCGTCATTTTTTTACATCCTGTTGTATATGATAGTCAATTATACGTGTTTTTATAACGCTGTGGACGTTTTGCTTAATTACAAACTCGTAGCCACATACCCCGCTTTTTTAAGCGTATCTACAACCGTGTCCGCATCCAGCTGATCATTGCCCTCTACGGTCAGGATTTTATCCGGATTGTCAGTATCCACTTCCCATTTGGAGATCTCTGGCAAATCGTTTAAGAAAGGCGTCACGGTAGCTATACAGCCGCCACATTTGATATTTGTTTTGAATTTTAATGTTTCCATGATATTATATTATTTGTATGATAAGTGTTTTATAAAATGATTAATTATTTGCGTCGGAGTCTAAACTTGCTAGTTTCAGTCTTAAACTATTCCCCACGACAGACACCGAACTCAGTGCCATCGCCGCGCCCGCGATCATCGGGTTGAGCAGGAATCCATTGAAGGGATACAACAAGCCCGCTGCGATAGGGATCCCGATCAGGTTGTATATAAACGCCCAAAACAAATTCTGCCTAATGGTTTTAACCGTAAGTTTAGACAAACGCAGCGCTCTGGGCACCTGTTGTAAATCGGACGATACCAGCGTGATCTTCGCCACATCAATGGCAATGTCTGATCCTTTGCCCATCGCAATAGAGACATCCGCTTGTGCCAGGGCCTGACTATCGTTGATCCCGTCACCAATCATGGCCACCACTTTCCCTTCTGCCTGCAGCTTCTGTACGAAGTCAGACTTATCGGAAGGCAATACCTCCGCCTGAAAATGATCAATCCCGACCTGGCCGGCGACAGAAGCAGCAGTCTGCTGGTTGTCGCCCGTCAGCATATATACCTCAATACCCTCTTTTTTTAAGGCTGCAACAGCCTGGGCAGAACCTGCTTTGATCTGATCCGCAATCGCCACAATGGCCAGTACCTTAGTCGCATCAGCGAAATAAATGACCGTTTGCGCCTGCTGCTGGAACTCCTCGACCTTAGCGTACAAGGCCGCCGATACCTCTATTTGAAGATCTTTCAATATCTTATGGCTGCCGGCCCAGTATTTCAGCCCTTCAAATTCCGCACTGACTCCTTTGCCAGTTAAACTTTCGAAGCTATTTACCGCAGCGCCCTTTATACCTTCCGTTTTCAGCTTACGCACAATCGCCTCTGCCAACGGGTGCTCGGAGGACTGCTCTAAAGCAGCCAATACCTGCTGCAGCACGGCTTTATCGCGAGGCAATTCGTCTGCCCAGGCGATATAAGTGACCTCCGGTTTGCCCTCCGTAATCGTACCGGTTTTATCTAAAATAATCGCATTGACCTTATGTCCCTGCTCCAGTGCCTCGGCATCTTTAATTAAAATGCCGTTCTCGGCACCCTTGCCGATGCCCACCATGATGGCCGTTGGTGTCGCCAGTCCCAAGGCACAGGGGCAGGCAATGACCAATACGGTCACCATGGCCAGCATCCCTTGTGTAAAGGCATGCTCACCGCCAAACACCAGCCATGCGCCCAGGCTAAGCACGGCGATCAGCATGACGATCGGCACAAATATCCCCGCAATCTTATCCACCAGTTTCTGCACCGGCGCCTTGGAGCCCTGCGCATCCTGAACCAGCTGGATAATTTGCGCCAGCATCGTCTCGCCACCCACCTTCTCCGCTTTAAATTTAAAGCTTCCTTTCTGATTGATCGTGCCCGCAAAGACCTTATCCCCTTCTTTTTTGGCCACCGCCAGGGGTTCACCGGTAATCATACTCTCATCGACATAAGAACTGCCATCATACACCAGGCCATCCACCGGGATCTTCTCCCCCGAGCGCACCAGGATCTGGTCTGCCTTTTGCACATCGGCCACAGGGATTTCCTTTTCCCCTTCATCCGTAACCAATATCACCGTTTTTGGCTGTAAGCCGATCAGCTTTTTAATGGCCGAGGAGGTATTTGATTTGGCCCTTTCTTCGAGCATTTTGCCCAGCATGATAAAGACGACAACCACCGCCGCAGCTTCAAAATATACATGCGGGTGCAAGCCTCTTTCATGCCAGAATTCGGGATAAAAAGTATTAAACACACTAAATAGATAGGCTATACCCGTTGACAGGGCAACGAGCGTATCCATATTGGCTTTTCCGTGTTTGGCTTGCTTCCAGGCATTGATATAAAAGTTCCTGCCAAAAATAAAGAGGACTGGCGTCGTTAAGACCAGCATATAATAATTGCCATTGGGCATATCCATGAAGAACATGCCGATGATCACGACCGGGATGGTCAATACCATCGACCAGATCATTCTTTTTTTCAGCGCGGCATAATTGTTCTTTTGCACTTCTTCCTGCAACTCTTTGGCGCCTTCCTGCTCCACGATCAAATCATAGCCAATAGATTGCACCACTTTCTGCATCGACTCCGGCTTGACCTGGTCGGGATGGTACACGACCTTTACCGATTGAGCGGCATAGTTGACTTCTGCTTTATCCACCCCGGGCTGCGCCCCGATCATAGACTCCACACTGACCGCACAAGCGGCACAGGTCATCCCCAGCACTGGCATCGTTATTGTTTCTATATTTTCATCCATGACTTTACTGATTGAATTAACTATACAAAGGTAAGCCGGACAACTACCTGGAGTGTTATAGAATTCTGAGATTAATTTATAGAATTTGGAGACCTGGCCAATCAACTGGCGGATTTAGTCCACTGTACTCCACATCATTTGATTTTATACAGCTGTTGCATTGTTTACTATATGCGGTTCCTGTAAAATCTTAAATCTATCATTATTTATAGTGAGTTAAAACATAGTTTAAACAATTATTGATTGTATGAACATTGTATAAGCATTGTGTAAAGATTGTATAAACTATGTTTAACAAAGAATATCATATCAATACCAATAGGATCGCTTTGTCAATTTTGTACCCCGACACAACCCCACAACAAAATTCAGCACGCTTAGCAATTTTAAATTCTAAAATCGTAACTTTGCAACCTTAATTTTGAGAGATACTTGATTGATGTATAGGGAATTTAAACAATTAGAATTAGCTAAAATAGGCAAAGAGATATTGGATTTTTGGAAGACGGAAGGCATCTTTGAGAAAAGCATTTCCAGTCGCCCCGAATCCAATCCATTTACATTTTATGAAGGTCCGCCTTCGGCCAATGGGATGCCTGGCATTCACCATGTTATGGCCAGGGCAATCAAAGATATTTTCTGCCGTTACAAAACCCTTAAAGGTTACCAGGTAAAGCGTAAAGCAGGCTGGGACACGCACGGGCTGCCAGTGGAACTGGGCACGGAGAAAGAACTGGGCATCACCAAAGAAGATATCGGCAAAACCATTTCCATCGAGGAATACAACGAAGCCTGTAAAAAGACCGTCATGCGTTACACCGATGTGTGGAACGACCTGACCGAAAAGATGGGCTATTGGGTAGACATGAGCGATCCGTATGTGACCTACAAGTCGAAATACATGGAATCGGTATGGTGGTTGCTGAAACAGATTTACGATAAAGACTTATTATACAAGGGATATACGATCCAACCCTACTCGCCAAAGGCAGGTACCGGACTGAGTTCGCATGAAGTGAACCAGCCGGGGAGCTACCGCGATGTGACCGACACCACGATCGTCGCGCAGTTTAAAGCTTTGGCAGATACCCTACCGGCCTTCCTTCACGGTTTTGGGGAGATCCACATCCTGGCCTGGACGACCACCCCATGGACGCTTCCATCCAATACGGCACTGACCGTAGGGCCTAAAATAGCGTATGTGCTGGTCAAAACGTTTAATCAGTATACTTTCCTTCCGGTGAATGTAATACTGGCGAAAAACCTGGTCGGCAAGCAGTTCGGCAAAGGTTTTGTGCAGACGGAATCGGCGGAAGATTTCGGGTCGTATAAGGCTGGCGATAAGACCATCCCTTACCAGATCTTAGCAGAATGCACTGGAACAGACCTGGTAGGCATACGCTATGAGCAACTTTTGCCCTATACCCTGCCCTATCTGAACCCGGAGAATGCTTTCCGGGTGATCTCAGGAGATTTCGTGACCACGGAAGACGGTACCGGGATCGTGCATACTGCCCCAACCTTTGGTGCGGACGATGCGAAAGTAGCCAAAGAAGCCGTTCCGGAAGTGCCGCCGATGCTGGTGCTGGACGAAAACGGCACAGCAGTGCCATTGGTAGACCTGCAGGGGAAATTCACTTCCCATATGGGCGAACTGGCGGGTAAATATGTTAAAAATGAATACTACGACGAAGGCACTGCACCAGATAAATCGGTCGATGTGGAGATCGCCATCCGTCTGAAAGAAGAAAACAAAGCCTTTAAGGTAGAGAAATACGTACACAGTTACCCGCACAGCTGGAGAACCGACGAGCCTTTGCTGTATTACCCGCTGGATTCCTGGTTCATCAAGGTGACGGAAATCAAGGAGCGTATGTTTGACCTCAACGAAACGATCAACTGGAAGCCAAAGGCGACCGGGGAAGGCCGTTTTGGCAACTGGCTGAAGAATGCCAACGACTGGAACCTCTCGCGCTCGCGCTATTGGGGTATCCCATTGCCGATCTGGCGTACAGAAGATAAGAAAGAAGAGTGCATCATCGGCTCTGTGGAAGAGCTGTACAAAGGGATTGAACAATCCATCGAGGCAGGTTTCATGACCGAAAATCCTTTTAAAGGATTTGAGATCGGGAATATGTCGGAAGAAAACTATGACCTGGTCGATCTGCACAAAAACGTGGTAGACGCCATCACGCTGGTATCCCCTTCAGGGAAGCCGATGAACAGAGAGGCCGACCTGATCGACGTATGGTTTGACTCAGGCGCGATGCCTTATGCACAGTGGCATTATCCTTTCGAAAACAAGGATAAAATAGACGAAAACAAAGATTTTCCTGCGGATTTCATCGCCGAAGGTGTAGACCAGACCCGCGGATGGTTTTATACGTTGCATGCTATTGGTGCGCTGGTATTTGACAAAATCACGTACAAAAATGTGGTGTCTAACGGATTGGTACTGGATAAAAACGGGCAGAAAATGTCTAAACGTCTGGGCAATGCCGTAGACCCGTTCATCACGATTGATGAATATGGCCCGGACGCGACGCGCTGGTACATGATCAGCAATGCAAACCCCTGGGACAACCTGAAGTTTGACAGCGAGGGTATATCGGAAGTGCGCCGCAAGTTTTTCGGTACGCTGTACAACACCTATGCTTTCTTTGCGCTTTATGCGAATATCGACAAGTTTGTGATCGATGAGAAAAACATCAGTCCGGTGAGTGAGCGCACAGAACTGGACCGCTGGATCCTTTCTTTATTGCAGACGCTGATTGCGGAAGTAGACGAAAGCTATGCAGCCTATGAGCCGACCAAAGCGGCCAGGGCTATACAGACCTTTGTGGATGAGCATTTCAGCAACTGGTATATCCGCTTGTCGCGCCGCCGCTTCTGGAAGGGCGAAATGACCGCAGATAAAAAAGCAGCATACGAGACGCTTTATACTTGTCTGAACAGCGTGGCACAGCTGATGGCGCCGATTGCGCCGTTCTTTGCCGACTGGCTGTACCAAAACCTGAATGTAAGCAACCCGAATGCTTCAGAATCTGTGCATCTGACTTACCTGAAGGATGCCGATGCAGGCGTGACCGATACAGAACTGAATGAGCGGATGCGCCTGGCACAGGACATCTCCTCGATGGTACTGTCTTTACGGAAGAAATCAGGCATCAATGTACGCCAGCCATTGGCTAAGATTTTGATCCCGGTACTCGACAAACGCTTTGAAGAGCGGGTGGAGCTGGTGAAAGATTTGATCCTGTCGGAAACCAATATCAAGAATATAGAGTATATAACCGATACTGCCGGGTTGATCAAGAAAAAGATCAAGCCAAACTTTAAAGCCCTTGGCGCTAAAGTAGGCAAGGATATGAAGCTGGTGGCCGGACTGATCACGGAGATGAGCCAGGAGCAACTGGCTGATTTTGAGCAAACAGGTGAATTTAAAGTGGAAGGCACGGACTATGTGATCGGACTGGGTGATGTGGAGATCATCGCTGAAGACATTCCAGGCTGGCAGGTGACCAATATGGGCAGTTTGACGGTGGCATTGGACGTTGTGATCACCGATACACTGAAAAAAGAAGGCCTGGCCAGGGAATTGGTAAACCGCGTGCAGAACCTCAGAAAGGAACTTAATTTTGAAGTGACGGACAGGATAACGGTATCTTTACAAAGCCATAACCTGATAACAGAGGCAGTGCAAGAAAATAAAGAGTACATTTGCGCGGAAATTCTTGCAGAAGAAATCACGCTTTTGGATAAAATAGATAAAGGAAACAAAATAGTAATCGATGATGTTGAACTACAAATTTTGATTACGCAACAATAAATATTATGGAGCCGTCATGATGATCAATTGATATAATGGAATGATTAACCCGGGCCTGCGCGTTCTTGAACACAAAAGCACTACTTAATCTCCATTAAAAATCAGGACAGCTCCACCACAGTTAAAACAGATAAAATTCAAACAGATGGAAAAATCAGAAAAAACACGCTATTCTGACAGCGAATTACAGGAGTTCAAAGAATTGATCCAGGATAAATTGCGCATGGCAAGAGAGGAATTTCTTAACCTGACCAATTCCTTAAGCAGTCCTAATTCTAACGGCACAGAAGATACTTCGGGTACCTATAAAACTTTGGAAGACGGATCGGCAACTTTAGAAAAAGAGCAATTGAACCAATTGGCTGCCCGTCAGAAGAAATTTATTGACAACCTGGAAGCGGCATTGGTACGTATTGAAAATAAAACCTACGGCATTTGCAGGGAAACAGGCAAACTGATTCAAAAAGAGCGTTTAAGAGCGGTTCCGCATGCGACCTTAAGTATGGAAGCTAAACTGAAGCAGTCGTAATGAAAGGCTATACCAAACCTCTGCTTGTTATATTTTTGGTATTGGCTGCCGATCAGGCGCTGAAAATCTGGATCAAGACCAATATGTACCTGGGCCAGGAGTTCAAGATCTTTGGAAACTGGTTTATTATCCATTTTACGGAAAACAATGGGATGGCATTCGGCCTGGAGTTTGGCGGTGAGTTCGGTAAACTGGCTTTATCGCTGTTCCGTATTGCAGCCGTTGCCGGTATAGGCTATGGTCTCCACCACCTGATCAAACACAAGCACCACAGGGGCTTGATCCTAAATGTAGCCCTTATATTCTCGGGTGCATTGGGAAATATTATAGATTCTGTTTTTTATGGCAAGATCTACCATTATGCCGGCTGGTTTCATGGACGGGTGGTAGATATGTTTTACTTCCCGATATTGGAAGGCCGCTTTCCGGCATGGGTGCCGGTATGGGGCGGAGAGGATTACATCTTCTTCAGGCCGGTATTTAATATCGCAGATGCTGCTATTTCTGTTGGGGTCGTGATCATACTGATCTTCCAGAAGACGTATTTCAAGGAAGAAGTACATGAAGAAATAGGCCCTAATAATGAGATTGTTGAGGAATAATATCTAGTATTTTTTTGATGTGGTATGGAATTGGTACTGCAATTACATCTAATTATCAAACACAAAAGAAAATGAAAAAGATGATAACCCTTGCTTTCGCCGCTCTCCTAAGTGTAAGCGCGATGGCCCAACAAGTAGACTTAAGAAAGAAAATCAATGTAAGCGGATCGGCTGAAATGGAGATCACTCCGGACATTATTTATCTGAGCATCTCACTGAAAGAATATCTGGAAAACAACAACAGTAAAAAACGAGTAGACATCACCACCCTGGAAAACCAACTGGTGAATGCGGTTCAGAAAGCTGGCATTCCAAAGGAAAACCTGACGATCAACAACCTGTCGAGCTACCAGATCATTACGGAGAAAAAGAAGAACCCTGATTTTTTGGCCAGTAAACAATACAGGTTGAAAGTAACTGACCTGAATAAATACAACGCCATCATTGCGGCTATCGATCCAAGAGGTATTGCGTATACCAATGTAGATAGCTATGATTATTCTAAAATAGAAGACCTCAAAAAGGAATTGAAGGTAAAAGCGCTACTAGCGGCCAGAGATAAAGCGACCTATCTGGTGACTGCTTTGGGCGACAAACTGGGCAGTGCGATCGATATCCAGGAGATCAACAACGAGGTATTCCCTCAGCAAAACTACCGTGCAAACGTGATGATGATGAAATCGGAAAGTGCGGATATGGCAGCTGGTGCAGCGGAAATCGACTTCAAAAAGATCAAACTGAACTACATGATGAATGTAGTGTTTGAGATCAAATAAATCAACTGATTATAGATGCAGCATAAATTGCTGTAAAGTAGAAAACCTGTCAAACAATTGGCAGGTTTTTTGGTTATAGATATATTCCGGTTGAAGGGAATAAAAACAAATTGATAACCTCATAAAGCCTGTGTAGCAAGGTTCATAACAATCAAAAAAGATTATGAAACATGCGCAGCAAGCTTCATGGAAACTTAAAAACAAATCTAAACATCATGAAACCTGCATAGCAAGCTTCATGGCCATTAAAAAACAAATCCAAAACATCATGAAAAAATTCATTTACTCTTTAGTCCTGATCTTTACATTGGGCCTCTCTGCGAATACGGTATCGGCGAATGACCGTTATGAAAAGAAAAAACCTGAGCTGACTGCGGAGCAGAAAGTCAAGCTCGACCGGATCGTTAACCGCGTGAACGAGATCAAAGCGATGGACAAGTCCAACCTGACTTCTTCTGAAAGATCAGAACTGCGCAAAGAATTGAGAGACCTGAAAAGCCAGGCCAGGGCAACCAGCAACGGCATTTATCTTTCGGTAGGTGCGATCATCATCATCATCTTGTTGTTGATCCTTATCCTTTAGACTATTGAACTGGTAGCCATCAGCGCTATTATACTTTCAGATTACTGTTACAGGAAAGCCCGGGACATCCCGGGCTTTCCTGTTGTTAAAGGTCTGCTCCTGTTCCAGACCGAAACCCCATCAAGGGGAACCTAAATCCCCGCTTTAAAACATAGTTCAAAATATTTTTCTTAACGGACTAGGGAGTTTTGTAAAAAAAATTGTCTTATACACAGAACCAGATATTAATCACTTACACAGGTATGAATGATCATCGCATCATAGAGCTATTGGGCCGTAAAATGGCGGGAGAAATATCCGAACTCGAGTTGCTGGAACTCGGAGAGCTGATGGCCCAGTATCCTGACGCGGTCTATTATGAAGAAATTCTAAAGCAAATATGGGCCAACCCTGAAGAGGATACAAACGTGGCTGATCAGTATCAAAAGCATATGCTGAAACATGCAGGGCTGTTTAACTTTGACGCGGGAAGGAAAGGGTACGAACCTGAAGCATATGAAGTTGCCCAACCCTATGCGGAAGAAGAACTAGCGGAAAGAAAATGGAGCAGATATCGCATACCGGTGCTCTTTACGATGCTGCTGGCATTGGCAGTTGCCATATTCTATTACGATCCGGCAACAGAAGAAGTGCTGGTGGCCGATACACAGATCATATCAGGAAAAGGCATCCGAAAAAACATTATGTTGCCTGACGGGTCGACTGTTTGGCTCAACTCAGAGAGTAAGCTGTCGTACAATAAAGCCATGGTCAATCAGGACGAAAGGGTGATCACACTTACCGGAGAGGCTTTTTTTGATGTAAAACACGACAAAGAGCACCCTTTTATCATAAAAACCAAAAAAATATCTGTCAAAGTTTTGGGTACTTCCTTTAATGTGAGGGCTTATGAAAATGACAACCGTACAGAGACCACCCTGATCAAGGGCTCGGTAGAACTTTCTGTAAACAACCGTCCCAAAGAAAAGATCATCTTAAAACCTTCTGAGAAGTTCATTCTTAGTGAACAAAATAATCCTGGCGAAGAAGGGCCATCTGTTGTAAAAGGAGCCAGAATGATCGTTGAATACGTAGCGCCGGTGATTGTAGCCAACAAAGAATACTTAACAGAAACATCATGGAAAGAAAACTACCTGGTGTTTAAAAACGAATCGATGGAAGAACTGGCCCCGAAACTGGAACGCTGGTATAACGTAAAGATCACCATCAAAGATCCTAAAATTAAAAATTACCGCTATACAGGGGTGTTTTCTAAAGAAACCGTAAACCAGGCCCTGATGGCCATGCAGTTAACCAAACACTATAACTTTAAAATTCAGGACCATGACATAGAGATTTACTAAAAAACACAAATCGGGAGATGCGACAACATCCCCCGATTATGAATCATCCACAGTAGCATATGCTACTTTTTCAGATCTATTAACTTGTAATTACAAAATTATGAAATATAAGGAACTATGCAATAGAGTTTTCTTAAGGTATCTTTTGTCTAATGTTTTCTCAACCAAACTCCTTTTAATGCTTAATTGGACTATTATTTTAACATTATTTTTATGTATTAAGGTTTCCGCAAATGGATACTCGCAGAATAATGTGAGCATTGATGCAAAGGAAATCAGGCTAAAACGTGCCTTTTCCATACTCGAGGAAAAGGGAAAAATACGCTTGCTTTACAGCGATGAGTTTGAAGGGCTGAACAACAAAGTATCCATCAATGTAGACAATATACCTGTGTTGGACGTGCTAAAAATGGTACTCAAAGATACGGGCTTAAACTATAAGTTGTTTGGCGACGGCCTGGTGGTCATCGTGTCTGACTCAAGGGACAGGAAGGACATCGTGGTGAAGGGACGGGTGACCGATGCGGCCAATATAGGCCTGGCAGGGGTTACCGTACACCTCAAGGGATCGACCATTGGGACAACTACCGACAAATCCGGAAATTACATACTGAATGTGCCGCAGGACGGGGTATTGGTTTTTTCTTATATCGGCTTCCTCAATCAGGAAATCACTGTTAATAACCGGGAAATTATAAATGTCCAGCTAGAAGAAGACCGCAAAGAACTGAACCAGGTGATCGTCGTGGGCTACGGAACACAGAAGAAGAAAGATCTGCTTTCGGCTGTCTCCTCCATCAAAGGGGAAGATATTGTGAACCTTCCGGTAGCAACCCCCCAGTCGCTGATCCAGGGAAGGGCCTCAGGGGTGCAGGTGGTGCAAAATTCAGGTGCACCGGGAAGTGCGGTCACGCTAAGGATCAGGGGTACTACCTCTATCAATGCGGGAAATGACCCGCTGTACATTGTAGATGGCGTTCCCGTTGAATCAGGCTCTCTGACCGGATATAATGGCAGGGGCGGTACTCCCCCATCTGCGCTTTCAGCCATCAATGCCGACGATATTGAATCCATGGAAGTCCTGAAAGATGCAGGCGCTCTGGCCATTTATGGTTCGAGGGCAGCCAATGGTGTGGTACTGATCACGACCAAAAGAGGTAAAAAAGGCAGCACAACTTACAGCCTAAATTATTATACCGGAACGCAGAAAGACAACAAAAATACAAGGATTAAAACACTAAACAGCGCCCAATCCATGGAACTGATCCAGGAAGGAAGGGCCAACGGCCTACCTTATGGCACTTCAGCATTATATGGTTTTATCCTGCCTGATACACTTGGAAACGTGGCAGACACAGACTGGCAGGATGAGATATTGAGACCTGCACCTATCTCCAATTATGAGCTGGCGATCAGGGGCGGAGAAAACAAACTTCGCTTTTCACTGAGTGGAAATTACTTCGATCAACAAGGTATCCTTATTAACTCCAGTTACAAAAGAGGCAACGGCAGGCTGAATATGGACTATGATGCGACGGATAAATTAAAGTTTGGCGCCAATATTTCCATTACCAAATACATCAATAAAAGAGCTTCTACCGATGATGGCGGAATGTCGCTGATCCAGGTAGCTTTAAAAAAGTCCCCTTCTATGCCCTTGTATAATGCAAACGGCACCTTGTACAATGATGATGTGTCGGGGTTTATCAACCCTGTGATCTATGCCCAGCGGGTAAAATATGAGAATGAGGTGGCTTCATTGGTCGGCAATGTTTATGGGGAATACGACATTCTACCGGCATTGAAATTCAGGACCACCTTCGGACTGAACTATGCCGGTGTGCTGGACACCTTCTTTGAACCTTCAGACGCCATGCGTAACGGTGTTTCATCAGGGGTGGCTTTTTCTTCTGATGTAAATGGATGGATCAACGAGAATACATTGGTCTACACCAAGGCATTAGGGAAACATTTACTGACAGGACTGGTTGGCTACAGTCAGCAAAAAAGGCGGTCATTTGCAATGAACGAATCAGGATCGCAATATGCGACCAACAATATCTATACGCTGAATGCCGCTTCTATTGCGGGCAGTGTGTCCTCATCCGCATCAGCAAACGGGCTTTCTTCCGCCTTTGCAAGAGTTGGCTATTCCTTTGCTGACAAATACCTGCTGGAAGGAACAGTAAGGCGTGACGGTTCATCCAGATTTGGGGCGAACAAAAAATACGCCATGTTTCCAGCGATCTCCGCGGCTTGGCGTATTACCAACGAAGGATTCTGGGACAAATCATCCTTTATCAACGATCTAAAATTAAGAGGTAGTTTAGGCCGCACAGGAAACCAGGATATAGGGGATTATGTAGCCCAGGGCCAATACAATACCGGAACGAGGTATATCGGACAAAGCGGCATCAGTCTAAACGTACTGCCCAATCCGGACCTGACCTGGGAGACTACAGACCAATACAATGTCGGATTGGATGTTTCTCTACTGAACTCCCGCATTTCCCTGAACGTAGATGCCTATGTTAAAAAGACATCCAACCTGCTTCTCAATGTGCCCTTACCGGGTACTACCGGATTTGGCGGGATACTGCAGAACGTTGGCGCAACAGAAAACAAGGGACTGGAATTCAATATAGATAGCCGTAATATAGAAAAAGAGAAGTTTAGCTGGAGCACCAACTTTAACATTTCCTTCAATAAGAATAAAGTAGTGGAGCTTAACTCTGGTGCTACAGAGATTATACTGAGTAAAGGTGCCGGTATCACAGGCTCGCTGGTATCCTATTCCGTGCTAAGAGTAGGTGAACCTATCGGAAGCTTCTACGGATGGCAGTCGAACGGCGTTTATCAATACTCCACCGACAATACCACCGGCCTTACATCGACCAGTATTGGCACCAGTAATTATCTCTATAGAGGAGGTGACCTGATCATCACAGATGCCAATGGCAACAACACCATTGATAACCTCGACAGAATGATCATCGGCAGGGCATTGCCTAAATTTACAGGGGGCATGAGCAACAATTTTACGTACCGGAATTTTGATCTGAATGTACTGGCCACTTTTGTTTACGGAAATGACATGGTCAACGGCACCCGGTATACCACAGAGTCCGACCAGCGTTTTAGCGGCAATTACAACAACCTGAGAAGATGGAGAAATGAAGGTGATGTGACGGATATTCCGAGAGCCAATGCCGCCGACCCTGCGGGCAACAGGCGGTTCTCCAACCGCTGGCTGGAAGACGGTTCTTATCTCCGCATCAAAACGGCAACCCTGGGATACAAACTTCCGGGTACGGTGCTAAACCGTACCCCTGTCAGAAGCTGCAGAGTCTATGTTACGGCACAAAACCTATTTACCATCACCAATTATACGGGCTATGATCCTGAAGCCAGCGCTATGGCAAATGGAGTGACCGACATCGGTATCGATCAGGGCACCTATCCTCAGTACAGGTCATTTATATTCGGTTTAAGTGTTGGATTTTAAAAATGATGAACATGAAGAATTTAAAATTAATACTACTATATACAGTTGCCCTCTCCTTCTTTGCCTGCGAAAAGGTAACGGAACAAGTGCCTGAAAGTTTGATTACAGGAAGCAACTTCTTTAAGACTGCATCGGATGCGGACAATGCCATTGTCGGATGTTATGACGCCATGCAGGGTAATCCAAGTGCCTTTGTCATGTGGGGCGACGGGCGCACAGATGTATTTGCGGGTACAGAGCGCTCATTCACGACCGAACTGGAGGTAATCAGCGGAAATGTAGGCTCGGCCAACGGCTATGCCACCTGGAACTTCCTCTATTCGGCGATGAACAGGATCAATAACGTGCTTAAATATGTTCCACCGATGTCAGACCCCGCCCTTACTGCACGCAAAGAGCGCATTCTGGGGGAAGCCTATTTCTTAAGGGGACTGGTTTATTTCTACCTGGCAAGGACATTTGAGAACGCACCCTTGGTGCTGGAGCCATACGAAGGAGGCACCGCGAATCTTTATCCTTCACTGAGCAACAGACAGGCCCTGTTTGCCCAGGTGGACACAGACCTTAAAGCTGCATTAGACCGGGTGCCGGATGTGCCATTTGGAACTGCGCTGGAAAATAAGGGCAGGGCGACCAAAGCCGCTATCAGAAGCACGCTGGCCGACCTCTACCTATGGCAAAAGAAATACGCAGACGCAGCTGAAATGGCCAGGCTGGTCATCACAAGCCCGGCGAACTATAGCCTGGTGGCAGGCAACAATTTCGCCAGTATTTTTACCGCCAAAAACACTACGGAGTCGATCTTTGAGATTCAATACAACTACACCTATCAGGAAGGGAATACCAACTCACTGACCGACCTGTTCCTCCCCCTGGGTGCAGCATATACTGCGGGTAACTGGCGCTATCAGCCCTCAACAGTTGTATTGGATGCATTGCCGGTCAATGACCTGCGCAGAGCCGGTACCTTCAGGAATTCGGGGTCCGTACCAGCACCTTACCGCGACCCCAATCAGACCTACATCCTGAAATATCCAGGCACGGTGGCCAACAATGTGCTGCAGCAGGATGCCAACCGCATCGTATACCGCCTGGCAGAGATCATATTGTTCAGGGCTGAGGCGCTCAACGAAGACGGAAAAACGGGAGAGGCCATTCCTTTGCTCAACCAAATCCGCAGCCGTGCGAATGTGGGAAATACCGACGCAGTGACCCAGGCCGAGGTGCGCCTGGCTATAGAAAAAGAAAGATTATCAGAACTGGTCTACGAAGGAAAACGGTACTACGACCTGATCAGAACCGGCAGATATGCGGCAGTGACCGGCTATACCAATGTAAACTGGCTACGCTGGCCGATCCCTGCTTCTGAATTGATCATTAATCCTAATTTGGTTCCTAATCCCGGCTATTAAAAAGATACATCATGAACTTACATAAATTATTACCATACCTTGCTTTTTTAATGCTCAGCGCAACACTGATCAGCAGCTGCAAAAAAGATGATGAAACCTATCCGCCCATCCCTGACGCGGTCTACATTATCGCCAAATTAAACACCGGCCCAAGTCCGACAGCGAGTACTTCGATCACCAATTCGGCAACAGGTAAGGTCTCTGTATCACCGGCCAGCGCCAGGGTATATGTGAATACACTGAAAACCTTTGATGTCACCATACAGTATGCACTGAGCGGTACGGCGGTAGAAGGTGTCAATTACACTGCTCCGGCACAGAAAAGCATCACGATTCCGGCAGGGCAATATTTTGCGAACATTAATCTACCGGTGATCAATACCCCTTTGGTTGGCGGCAACAAAACAATCATCATTACCTTAAGCTCGGCCAGCAACAATACGGAACTCGGACTGGGGGTAGATAGAGCCTACAAAACCTTTACGTATACGCTGACCAATTAATTAATGTACCACAGGCTGGCTGCAATTATAAACATTACAACAACGATAGCGGGCGTGCCGGCAGGAAATATTCTACCTGGCACGCCTGCTATTGCCTATCAACTTCTTAAACATGATTAAAAACAATTTTATAAGCACATCACTCCTCATCGTCTCCCTCTTATTTATAACCAACTCATACGCTTTTCAAAAGAAGGGCCATGAAGCAGATATCGTGATCTATGGAGGTACTTCTGCAGCAATTACTGCGGCAGTAAGCGCGGTGAAGCTGGGCAAGAAGGTGGTCGTAGTATCACCAGACAAGCATTTGGGTGGTTTGTCTTCCGGGGGACTTGGGTTTACGGACACAGGCAATAAAGAAGTGATCGGGGGCCTGTCGCGTGAATTTTATCACCGGGTATATATGCATTATCAAAATGATGCATCCTGGCGGTGGCAGCAGAAAAGTGAATATGGAAATAAAGGCCAGGGCACACCGGCAATGGACGGAAAAGACCGCACCATGTGGATCTTTGAACCGCATGTGGCGGAGCAGATCATGGAAGATTTTGTAAAAGAATACAAAATTACGGTGTACAGAAACGAATGGCTGGACCGCAGCAATGGCGTGACCATGAGCAAGGGAAAGATCGTCTCTTTTAAAACACTGAGCGGAAAAGTATTTAAAGGAAAAATGTTTATCGATGCCACCTATGAAGGCGACCTGATGGCGGCATCAAAGGTGAGTTACCATATCGGCCGGGAAGCAAACTCCATGTATGGAGAAGAATGGAACGGTGTGCAACCGGAGGTTTTCCAGCATGGGCACCACTTTAAAACACCAGTGGACCCTTATAAAATACCCGGCGATAAAAGCAGTGGGTTATTGACCGGGATTTCAGACCAGCCACCGGGCATCAAAGGCGAGGGGGATGATAAGTTGCAGGCCTATTGTTTCAGGATGTGCATGACCAATCACCCGGACAACAGGGTATCATTTCCCAAGCCGGACAACTATAACGCTATGGATTATGAATTGCTTGCCCGGGTATTCCAAAGCGGATGGACAGAACTGTTTAATAAGTTTGATGACATCCCGAACCGGAAAACAGACACCAATAATCATGGCCCTTTCAGTACGGATTTTATTGGAATGAACTATGGTTATCCGGAAGCCTCTTACGCGGAGCGCAGAAAGATCATCAAAGCGCACGAAGATTATCAGAAAGGCTTATATTATTTTATGGTTACGGATACCAGGGTACCCGCAGCACTGCAAAACAAACTAAACACATGGGGCCTGGCTAAGGATGAGTTTAAAGACAATGGCAACTGGCCGCACCAGCTTTACATCAGGGAAGCCAGAAGAATGCAAAGCGATTATGTGATGACCGAGCATGAGGTACTAGGCAGAAAAGAGGTGCCGAAGCCTATAGGAATGGGCTCGTACGCTTTGGATTCGCACAATACGCAACGCTATGTTACCGATAAAGGCTTTGTACAAAATGAGGGCGATATTGGTGTAAAAGCACCTAAACCATACAGTATTGGCTACGGTTCGATTGTACCTAAAGCTTCAGAATGTACAAATTTGTTTGTGCCGGTATGTTTATCCAGTTCTCACATCGCCTATGGTTCGGTCAGGATGGAGCCGGTATTTATGATCCTGGGTGAATCAGCAGCTACCGCGGCAGTTATCGCGATTGATGACCAGGTGAATGTACAGGATGTGGAATATGGCAAACTGGAGAAATTGTTGTTGCAGCAGAAACAACGCCTCAAGCAATAATACCTGTTTGATTTAATAAAGGAATTTATTAAGTTTGGTTAACCAACTATAACCAGACTCCATGTACGAAGAGACTGCCATATTAATTGACAACATGGTTAAACGCAATTGCGAAACTTCGTACAGGAAGCTGTTTACTTTGTTGTTTAGCCCGCTGACCAGATTTGCTTTGTGCTTTTTAAAATCAAGGCAGCGTGCCGAAGAGATCGCCAGTGATGTGATGCTGATCCTATGGCAAAGGCGCGAAGAACTTGCTACGGTAAAGAATGTAAGATCGTATGCATTCATCATGGCCAAAAACCTGTCGCTGAACGCAATAAAAAAAGACAGCAGCAGGAAGTTCATCTCCCTGGAAGATCTGGATGTACATGTTCATCTCCACATCAGAACTCCGGAGCAGCTGCTGATCAACAATGAGCTAAAAAAGCGCCTGGAAGAAACCATCAATGCGCTTCCCGAAAAAGGCAAAATGGTCTTTAAGCTGATAAAGGAAGACGGCTTCAGCTATAAAGAAGTAGCCGCGATCATGGATATTTCTGTCAAGACCGTAGATGCGCATTTGGTTTCCTCTATCAAAAAACTGATGGTGGTCCTGAAGGATGAGTTCAACCTCGCCTAGCGTACCTTATCAGTCAATAAATTCGAAGCCTGTATATTTCTGTAAAGCATCAGGGATGCGGACGCCCTGCTCAGTCTGATAATTCTCCAGGATCGCTGCGACGATTCGCGGCAAAGCCAAAGCACTTCCGTTCAGGGTGTGTGCCAGTTGCGTTTTACCGCTTGCACCTTTATATCTTAGCTTAAGCCTGTTGCTCTGATAGGTTTCAAAATTAGATACAGAAGACACTTCCAGCCAGCGCTGCTGCGCAGCACTCCATACCTCCATATCGTAAGTCATGGCAGAGGTAAAGCCCATATCGCCTCCACACAAGCGCAACACCCTATAGTGCAAGCCCAGTTCCTTCAGCAGGGACTGTACATAATTGCTCATCTCTTCCAATACCTCGTAAGACTTTTCAGGATGTACGATCTGTACCACCTCTACTTTATCAAACTGATGAAGGCGGTTGAGCCCGCGCACATGGGCACCATAAGAACCCGCTTCCCTGCGGAAACAAGGCGTATAGGCCGTATTTTTAATTGGAAAATCTTCTTCTTTCAGGATGACATCGCGGTACAGATTAGTCACCGGCACTTCCGCCGTCGGTATGAGGAACAGGTTGTCTACACCAACATGGTACATCTGGCCTTCCTTGTCCGGCAGTTGTCCGGTACCAAAGCCTGAAGCTTCGTTCACCAGGTGGGGCACCTGCATCTCGCGGTAACCTTCTGCGGTGGCGTGGTCCAGAAAGAAATTGATCAGGGCCCTTTGTAAGCGGGCACCTTTGCCTTTATATACCGGGAAACCGGCACCGGTGATCTTGGTACCCAGTTCGAAATCGATGATGTCGTATTTGCTGGTCAGCTCCCAATGGGGCACAGCCTTATCGTGCAGCAGGGCTGGCTCGCCATGCACATAGACCACTTCATTTTCTTCCGGGGTACTGCCCTGCTTTACTTTCTCATGAGGTAGGTTGGGCAATTGAACGGTGGCCTGGTACAGTTGCTCTTCCACCACAGCCAGTTGATCAGACAGCTTTTTAATGCCTTCCTTATTGTTGGTCGTCTCTGCTTTTAAAGCTTCTGCTTCCTCCTTTTTGCCGTTGCGCATCAGATCACCGATCTGTTTGGCATTTGAGTTGGCTATAGCCGAAAGGTTATCGAGCGAAGTTTGGGTCTGACGGCGTTCTTCATCCAGTTTAATGATCTCATCGATCAGTTCGGTCTGTTTGAAATTCCTCACACTTAAGCGTTCTAAAACTTTCTCTCTATTTTCGCGGATATAGTTAACTTGCAGCATTATTGGTCTAATATTTTTAACAAAGATAATAAGAGTTTGGAGAATAACACCGACGGCAAACTATTTCTGGTGCCTACACCCATCGGCAACCTGGAGGATATGACCTTTCGTGCCATCCGTATATTGAAAGAAGCGGATGTGATCCTGGCGGAAGACACGCGCACCAGCGCCCCACTACTGAAGCATTTTGGGATTGACAAAAAGGCCTGGTCGCACCATCAGCACAATGAACATCAGGCTTCTTCAGAGATCATCAGGATCCTGAAAGAGGGCAAAAAGGTAGCTTTGATCTCTGATGCGGGCACGCCTGCGATCTCCGATCCGGGCTTTTTCCTGGTGCGGGAGGTGCTGAAGGAGGATATTGCAGTGGAATGCCTGCCCGGCGCTACTGCATTTGTGCCGGCACTGGTCAACTCAGGCCTGCCCTGTGACGCCTTTGTATTTGAAGGCTTTCTGCCTGTAAAAAAGGGCAGACAGACGCGCATGAAGAAACTGGCGGAAGAGGAGCGCACCATTATATTGTATGAAAGTCCGCACAGGCTGCTGAAGACCCTGGAGGAGTTTGCTGGGTATTTTGGCGGGGAGCGCCAGGCCTCGGTGAGCAGGGAACTGACCAAAATGTATGAAGAAACCGTAAGGGGCACAATTTTGGAGATAAAATCACATTTTGAAAACAATATATTAAAGGGAGAATTCGTAATTTGTATTGCAGGTGCAGAAGCACCCAAGAAAAAGAAGAAATATGATTAATGTACAAGGGCGCATGATTAATACACAAGGACGTGTGACTAACGCACCCGTCATCCCGAGGGAAGCGCAGCGACGAGGGATCTCCTGGCCATGTGAATTTGCGCTGCAGTTACATTGTGATCAAGAGATCTCTCCTATCGTCAAGATGACGATCGTATTATAAAATTAACTTTAAAAGAAACGACATTATGATACTAATAGATAAATTTTTAGGGGATGAGCAAGACCCAAAAGCAGTAGAAAAAGTATTGGGTAAGTTGAACGACCTGCTGACCAAAGACGAGGAACTGATCTATATGGCTGTACAGAAAAAGCCGGCGGTCAATTTGTTGCCGGACTGCATCGCGGTGAGCAACAAACGCATATTTTACTGCGAGCCTGGCAATTTCGGGATCACGATGAACTTCAAAGATATTTCCTGGAAGAATGTGAAGGAAGTGTCTTTTAAGGAAGAATTCTTTGGATCTAAATTCATCTGTGTGCCCCAATCTGGCGAAAACATCATCACCGAGTATATCCCTAAAGTACAAGCGCGCAAGTTGTACCAGGCTGCCTATGAGCAGTTGGAAGACTTTAAAGCACAGCAAAGGCTGGACGGAATGGAAGAGCGGAAGTCGTCTGCTTCTCCGGTGACGGTCAATGCCGTTGCGCCAGAGTTTAGTTATGAAGAGCCTCAGGAGGAAAAACCAACCTCTCCTATATCACCTTCCTCTTTTACTCCAAAAGCAGAAGAGCCGGAAGACGAAACAACATTAAAATTAAGAAAGCTAAAAACGCTGTACGACAAACAGCTGATCACGCTGGACGAGTATGAGGCCAAAAAAGCAGACATTCTGAACAGCTTATAATGGGATCCAAACAAACCTATCTATTGGCCTTACTCAGTGCCTTCCTGCTATGGCTGGGCTGGCCGCCGATTCCGTATACCGCCCCGATATTGCTGGTGGCGCTGGTGCCTTTATTTATCGCTTTCCATAAGATCAAGGAACAGGCGGCATGGAAATCGAAGACCGGGAAACGAGTGTTTCTCACCGCCGGACTGACCTTCCTGGTCTGGAATACGGCCTCGATCTATTGGGTATACAATGCCATTAGTGCGGTCAATAACCCGGTCGTCTCGGCCTTTGTGTCTATCATCCCTTTTGGTTTAGGGGCCTTACTGATGACTTTCGCCTTCTGGCTGTATTACCGCCTGGACCGCGTGGTCAGTAAATGGGTGGCGTATATTGGCTTTGTTTGCTTTTATGTGTCTATGGAATACCTTCACCAGACCTGGGACCTCTCCTTCCCCTGGATGAGCCTGGGCAATGGCTTTGCAGGCATGCACCAATTGGTGCAATGGTATGAATATACGGGTATTTATGGAGGTTCGGTGTGGATATTGATGAGTAATATTTTTGCTTTTGAACTGTATAAAATACTTAAAACAGATGTAAAAGGCGCTCTTAAATTGAGGCCTGCGCTGATATGCGCATTGTTTATCTTATTGCCTATCGGCTTGTCCCTGACTAAATATTTTCAATATCAGGAAAAGGAACTCCCCGTCAATGTCGTCGTGGTACAGCCCAATATCGATCCTTACGAGAAGTTCGGGAGTCTTTCATCCGCTGCGCAATTGCAGATCCTGGCACACCTGTCGGATTCCGTTGGTCAGCCGAATACAGAGTATTTCATCTGGCCGGAAACCTCGATCCCTAATTATGCCGATGAAGACAAGATCCGGAGCAACCCGGAATTTGCCGCACTACAAGGTTTCATCAGCAAATACAAAAATGGTACGCTGATCGCAGGACTGGAAAGTGTGAAGTGGTATGCCGACAAACATACCCCATCGGCAAAAAAGAATGAAGGTGCATTTTACGACAGCTTCAACGCGGCCATCCAGGTAGAGAACTCGGCAAATGTACAGTTTTACCATAAATCTAAACTCGTGCCCGGAGTAGAAAAGATGCCTTTCCCTGCAGCCTTTTCCATATTGGGCCCTGTATTTGAAGGCTTTGGCGGAACGGTCGGCGGGTATGGATGGCAGGAAGAACCGGGAGTTTTTTATTCCTACAGTGGCATTGGGGTCGCTCCTGTGATCTGCTATGAATCGATCTGGGGGAACTGGATCGCTCAGGCTGTTAAAGATGGTGCACAGTTCATCGCTATCGTCACCAATGATGGTTGGTGGGGCAATACCTCAGGTAAAGATCAGCACCTGTTGTACGCCAAACTGAGGGCAATAGAAACCAGGAGATGGGTAGCACGTTCTGCAAATACAGGAATTTCGGCCTTTATCAACCAGCGTGGAGATGTGGTACAACAAAGCGCATGGTGGACCCGGACTGCCCTAAAGCAGGACATCAACTTAAACAGCGACCTCACATTTTACGTCAGGTATGGCGACTGGCCGGCCAACTTTTGCATGGCCATAGGTTTATTGCTGGTGCTGCTGATCCCTTACCATAAGTGGAAGCCTAAAAAAGTTAAGCCCGGAAAAGCTTAAAGAAACACGTTTGAGGCGCTAAGAGAGATATTTCCCTACGATAGGCATTCTGCGGCCCATGCCAAAAGCTTTGGGTGATACACGCAGGATTGGCGGGGTTTGATAACGCTTGAACTCGGCCGTATTCACCATCTTGATGATGCGCCTCACCAGGGCCTCGTCATGTCCCTGGGCAATGATGGCCTTTGAGCTCTTTTTCAGTTCGATATACTCAAAAAGGATCTTATCCAGTTCGTCGTATTCCGGCAGGGAATCGGAGTCCTTCTGGCCCGGTCTGAGTTCCGCCGAAGGCGGCTTCACAATCGAATTAACAGGGATAAGCTCCCCATCCTTATTGATATAATGCGCCAATTGATAGATCTGCGTCTTGTAGACATCGCCAATGACACCAATCGCGCCACACATATCGCCATACAGCGTACCATAGCCTACCGCACACTCGCTTTTGTTGGAAGTATTGAGCAGGATATAGCCAAACTTATTCGACATGGCCATCACCACAATCCCACGACAGCGTGCCTGTATGTTTTCCTCCGTGAGGTTAAAAGGCAGCCCATTGAAGGCAGGTGCCATCATATCTTCAAAAGCCTTTGCGGCCTCTTTGATCGGGATGATCTCATGCTTACAGCCAAAATTCTGCACCAGATCAAGGGCATCCTTAATGGAATGGTCTGTGGAATAGACCGAGGGCATCAAGACCGCCATCACGTTCTCCGGCCCCAGTGCCCGGCAAGCCAGCGCACATACAATTGCCGAATCAATACCCCCCGAAAGTCCCAATACAGCTTTGCTAAAACCAGATTTACGGAAGTAATCCTGGATACCCAGGATGAGGGCATCATGGATCTGCGCAATGTCGGAATCAGCAGATTTCTGAATGGGCTGCAGTCCGTTGATTTTACCATCACTGAAATCGTAGACCCTTAAGTCCTCTTTAAAAGACGCCAGCTCATCCAGCAGATTGCCCTCGCCATCGTAAACCAATGATGCACCATCAAAGATGATCTCCGTCTGCGCCCCTACCTGGTTGACATACATCAAGGGCAATTTGTACTTCCGGGCATTGTCCGAAAGCACCTTCGCCCTGTTGTCGTCGTGCGAATAGGAAAACGGCGAAGCCGCGATATTGATCATCAGATCAGGGTTTTCCTTGATCAGTTCATCCATCGGGTTGGAAATATACAGCGGATTGTCGTTGATGTTCCACAGATCCTCACATATGGTCAGGGCAATTTTATACCCTTTAAACTCAATACATGTAAACTCATATGCCGGTTCAAAATAGCGGTACTCATCAAAGACATCGTAAGTAGGTAGTAAGGCTTTACGCACCACAGATTTGACCGCGCCGTTTTCTATAAAGTAGGCTGCATTGTACAAATCCTTCCCTGCGGGAGAAGTGTTCCGAATGGGTAGCCCAATAATGCAGGCGATATCAGAACAATGCGCGGCGATCTGCTGGGCAGCATCTTCACACAGATCGATAAACTCCTCAAACTCCAGGAAATCGCGCGGTGGGTACCCGCACACAGCCAGCTCCGCAAACACCACGAGCTCGGCGCCTTTTGATCTGGCTAGATCCAGCTGCTCAATAATGTGTTTGGTATTGTATTCAAAGTTTCCGATGTGGTAGTTGAGTTGTGCAAGTGCGATCTTCATTCCAATGATTCCTTTAAGTTTAGGGCTGCTTCAATGTACAAATAAACGGCTAAAAAAGTACGCCAAAAGTTATTCCAACATAATGATTGCGCACATTACGGCTGCTCTGATCGGCAATATCTGTAAATCCGTTATTGAAGGTTAGTCCGGCTATAATACTGGTATTATCGGCTATATCGTATTCTGCACCACCACCGATGATCAGGCCTGCACGGTAAAAATTAGTGTACTTCTTAATATTCTCATCATTCTTCACACCCTTGCCAGCCACCTCTGCATCCTGCTTCGCACCAATGTTAAAGCCGTTGGACAAGCCAAACTGCCCATACCAGCGCAACTCCCCTATTTTGGTTGTCTTTAGTTTGACGGTCAGCGGAATTTCTATATACTGCAGCTTGTATTTCAGATCGTAAGTGGTGACTGGGCTCGTGGGATTTGCAAGATCCATATAAGGACTCACATTAAATTCCGTACTCTTCCCATTGATCGTTGTCACCGTAAGTCCGGTTGAAAAACTATAGTTCTCCGCGAAATTGAAATCACCGATCAGGCCGTAAGAAAAACCCACATTGACACCATTTCCTTTTCCGGGGTCGGGCTTGATCCAGCCTATGGTTGGATGTGCGGTGAGACCCAGCCTGAAGCCATAATAAGGTTGTGGCCCGTATTGTGCATGAACGTTCAGCGATAAAACAAGTAGTACGAGGCCAGTGATTATTCTTTTCATATGTCTTATATTTGTTATCCGATGACTTATAACGAAAAACATCTTCAAATCTATCTATTTTTTCTTTGTCTGCTGGCATTTTCCTGCAAACAGGATACCAAATCAGATGTAAGCCACATTGATCTTGACCTGAAGATTGAACGTTTTGACCAGGACCTGTATAAAGGAAAATCGATGGAACTTGCTCAAAGCGACGCCTTTCTGAGAAAGAAGTATGGTTTGTTTTACCAGGATTATGTAAGCCGCATCGTGGGCAATCCCGATCATTCCAGCCTGGATATTCTGCAGCTCCTGTACAACGACCAGGCCTATACCGATCTGAACAGGGAGGTAGATAGCGTATATAAAGACCTGAAACCGGTAGAAACCGAACTGAACCAGGCTTTTAAATATGTCCGCTATTATTATCCAACTGCGCGTGTACCCAGGTTTATCGCCTTTCTTTCCGGCTTTGAAGTGCAGACCCCTATTGGGGAGAGCTATATGGGCATCGGACTGGATATGTTTTTGGGTAAGGACAGCAAGTTTTACAGGGCCATCGTCCAAAGTGTGCCCATGTATTTATCGCGAAGGTTTAGCCGGGAATACATTGTGCCAAGAACGGTAGAAACGTATGCCCGTGAGGAACTTTTCCCTGAAAAGGATGAAGACCGGAGCCTGCTTTCCAAAATGGTGTACCACGGAAAGATCTTGTATTTTATGGATCAGGTGCTGGCAGATGGCGTGCCGGACTCTGTAAAGATAGGCTATACCACTAAGCAAATGGGCTGGTGCAAAGCCTATGAAGGCGAAATCTGGGGCTATTACCTCCAAAATGAATTGCTGTTTGAAACCGATTATCAGAAGATCCAGGTACTGCTGAATGAAGGGCCTTTTACGCCGGGATTAGGCGAAAAGAACTCATCGGCACCTAAGATCGGCATCTGGACCGGATGGCAGATCGTCAGAAAGTACATGAAGGAAAACCCTAAAGTGACTTTACAAGAACTGATGAAGGAAGAAGACCCGCAGAAGATACTGAACGGATCGAAATACAAGCCTCAGTAGAAGGCCTTGTTCATCGGCACCAGCGCATCGCCCACCAGCACAGGGATAGCCGTACAAATGTTCAGTTGCAGGCAAAACTTAACATCTTCTTCTATATTCAGTTCTGCCAGTCGGTGGCTGTGTGAAGATTTATGAAGGTACGCCCTCAGGTCATTTTTAGCCAACAGGTACAGGTCTTCCGCAGCGACGCTTGCATCGTCAAAATGCTGAAAATCTTTGCGGAGCTCAGAGACCACTGCTCCGGCAAATAAAGTATCTTCCAGGTTGAACTGATCTTTCCAGCCCGCGCATAGCAACAATACATTGGTATCCTGTTCCCTCAGCCACTGGCATAAGGACTGCAAATTGAGGAAAGAGCCGATCACCACCTGTTTTGCCTTTGGCCTCGCCATATGCAATGCTTTAGTGCCATTGGTCGTGGTCAGCACGATGGTTTTGTCCTTTACCTTCTCGGAAGTATAAGAAAAAGGCGAATTGCCAAAGTCGTACCCTTCGACCACTTCTCCATTCCGCTCCGCAGCCAATAAATACCCATGTTCGGTATAATTGAGGCAATCCTCCACATTGGCTACCGGAATGATAGCCGCAGCCCCATTATCAATGCCATACACCATGGAGGAAGTCGCCCGGAGAATATCGATGACCACGACAATGCTGTCGTCTATCGTGTATAAATTTAACAATGCAGGGGTCAGACAAACTTCAATACTTTTTGGCATAAACGAATGGGGCACTAATTTAATAAATGAATAAAGGGGCTGCAGGGTTTTTATTTAAGTTATTTAAGGAAAGGGAATTTAACCACTTTGGCTTTGATGTTGTTGTTGCGGATACTGATGTAGATCTCCGTACCTTCTTTGGCCATCTCTTTGCTTACATAGCCCATTCCAATCGCTTTTTGGAGCGACGGACTTTGTGTGCCGGACGTGACCTTACCAATCTCGTTGCCTTCGGCATCTACGATCGGGTAGTCGTGTCTTGGTATTCCACGGTCGATCATCTCAAAACCAACCAGCTTCTTCGTAACGCCCGCTTCTTTCTGGGCAAGCAAAGCTTCTGAATTGGTAAAACGCTTATTGAACTTGGTGATCCAGCCCAGGCCGGCTTCCAATGGCGAAGTGGTATCGTCGATGTCATTGCCATACAGACAAAATCCCATTTCCAGACGTAAAGTATCACGTGCACCCAGTCCGATTGGCTTGATGCCCTGTGCTGCTCCTGCTTTAAAGATCGCATCCCAGATTTCATTGGCATGTTCATTGTCGAAATAAATCTCAAAACCTCCCGCACCGGTATAACCTGTAGCGGAGACCAGGACATTGTCAATACCGGCAAATTTGCCCTTCTCGAAGTTGTAATACTCCATAGAGGCCAGGTCGATATCCGTCAGGCTTTGCAAAGCCTCCGCAGCTTTGGGGCCTTGTATCGCCAGTAACGAAGTGCGGTCAGAGATATTGATGATCTCCACACCAAGATCATTGTATTTAGAGATCCAGTTCCAGTCCTTCTCTATATTGGAGGCGTTCACGACAAGCATATACGTTTTGTCGTCAATTTTATAGACCAGCAGGTCGTCTACGATGCCCCCATCTTCATTTGGGAGGCAGGAATACTGGATTTTACCATCATATAATTTTGACGCATCATTGCTGGTTACCTTCTGGATCAGATCTAAGGCTTTTTCGCCTTTCAATATAAATTCGCCCATATGGCTCACATCAAACACACCCACTCCATTTCTTACTGCGGCATGTTCTGCATTGATGCCTTCATACTGTACGGGCATGTTGTAGCCAGCGAAAGGCACCATCTTAGCGCCAAGGGAGATGTGTTTTTCTGTTAATGCGGTATTGTTCATATACTGATGAAATAAAATTGTGGCCAAAAGTAATCATTTTTAGGCATTCACTAATGAAGTGTAGATGTTTAGCATCCTTTCGGTGATCGAAGATATATTATGGTCACGTTCTACGGTCTTCCGGGCGTTGTCGCCGATCTCCTTCCATTTCCCTGGATTGGTGATGCACTGCAGAATAGACCGGTAAAATTCATCAGGGGTATTGGCAATAAGGATGTCCTTTCCCGGCGAACAATTGATCCCTTCCGCCGCAGTGGTGGTCGCAATGATGCATTTGTTCATCGCCATGCCTTCAATAATCTTCACGCGCATCCCGCTTCCGGAAAGCAGGGGCACGATCATGATGGCTTTGGAATTCATAAACTCCACCGCATCGAAGATCTCCCCTTCGACCACCAGGTTGTCTGAATCGTAATCAAAGAACTGCTTTTGCATGTTTTTACCGGCAATATAGAAGCGGAGTTCGCTGTTCAGCTTCTCTATATCCGGCCATATTTCATCGAGAAACCACTCCAGCCCTTCCTTATTGGGGCGCCAGTCCATCGCACCCAAATGAAACAGGGTCGGAAAACTGGTCTTACTTGCATCAGCAACGTATTTATCAAAGTCGAGCGCTACGGGGAACACGTCCAGGCGGGTTTCACAACCAAACCGGAGGATGCTCTGCCGGTCCGGCTCACTAATGGCAAACACCTGGTGAAAACGATTGATCTGCTCCGTCTCATAGACCTTTAGCCTGCGGGACAAAAACTGGATATACTGCCGCCTGGGCATAAAGCGCTCTTTGATCGCAATGCGCTCCCATACTTCAAATTCTATATTGTGGGCACGATAAATGAGTTTGGCCTTGCTGTTTGCCTTGACCAGATCCAGGTAGGGTACTACAAAAAGTCCTTCAAACTGGATGATGTCGAATTCGTTTTCCCGTAAGATATCTTCGAGCATACGGGCCGCATCCTCATCAAAATAACGGGATACGTTATAGGATTGATTGGTGAAAATATTGAATAAAGCACCCAGGACGTTTACATCTGTATCCAAATCAATAGAATGAAACTGGATGCTCTCGAAAACAGGATCATAGATGTCATCTACATCCACTTTATGTTTATTGGTGTTGATGCTAAACAAAGTGATGTCGACACCCAGCTTCAGCAATCCTTTCATCGTATTGTATACCACGATGGGATAGCCGCTATTGGGCGGAAAAGGGACTCTATTTGTTAAAAAAAGTGTTTTCAAATCATGTGAAAATACGAAATATCCCCCAGTTTTAGAAGAAACAATCTATGATTGAGGTTTAAAAAGCAATTTTCTTTAAAGAGGTTTCTCTTTCAAAAGCTACATTTCCACAAATAGGTCCAGTTGGGGGCTGCTGATGGTGAATGTTTTTCTGTGGTATGGGGTCAGTCCGTACTCCAGGGAGGCAGTGCGGTGACTGATGGTCGGATATCCTTTATTTTGATGCCAGCCATACATCGGGTATTCCTGAGCGATGCCGGCCATAAATTCATCTCTGTGTGTTTTGGCAAGGATCGATGCCGCAGCAATGTTTAAGTATTTGCCATCGCCTTTGATGATGCAGGTATGGGGGATATCGGGATATTGTTTAAAGCGGTTGCCATCTATACTCAGGTGTCCGGGCTTTATCTTTAATTGTTCGACAGCCCGGTGCATAGCCAGGAAAGAAGCATTCAGGATATTGATCCGGTCTATTTCATAGTTGTCCACGATTCCGACCGCCCAGGCCAGCGCCTCCTGCTCAATGACTATCCTGAGGCTTGCCCTTTGCTGATGGGTCAGTTTTTTAGAATCATCCAGGCCTTCGAGGCTGAAATCTACAGGCAAGATCACTGCAGCAGCATATACCGGCCCGACCAGGCAGCCCCTTCCCGCTTCATCACACCCGGCTTCGATACATTCTTGCTGATAACAGTTTAGTAGCATAATGGCAAATTTAAGGATTTTGGTTGAATCAGCAACGCCGATTTTGATACCGAACGGGTACATTTTACCCTAAATCAAATAAATAATACCCGAAAGGGTACATTTATAAATATTTATTATTATATTGTACCCGAAAGGGTATCTAACATGGCATCAATAGCAGTATTTATTAAAGAGTCCAGGAAGAAGAATGGATTATCGCAGGAAGATCTTGCCTATAAAGCGGGTGTCGGCTTACGCTTTTTACGCGAACTGGAGCGGGGTAAAACGACTGTACAACTAAACAAGGTAAACGAAGTGCTCAGCATGTTTGGAAAACAATTGGGTGTGATTGACATATTGCCGGAAGATGATCAATAAAGCCAAAATTTATTTCAACAGCCACCTCGCAGGTCATTTAGAAAAACATGACAATGGCTATACCTATACTTATGATTCAGCTTATCTGAAAAGTAAGGATCCGATGCCGATTAGCCAGACATTACCACTTAGCTCACACGCTTATCATAGCCGCATTCTATTCTCATTTTTTGATGGACTAATTCCTGAAGGATGGTTATTAAATATCGCAAGCAATCACTGGAATATCAAGGGTACCGACCGCTTCGCATTGCTAGTTGCGCTGTGTAGAGATACCATTGGTGCTGTAACGGTGCTGCCTGATGAACATCAGGATGGCATTCAAAATAAGGAGGTAAAAAATGGCTAACTGTTATTTTTGCTATACAGACGTTGAGGATGGTAAAAGCTATCACAGCAAATGCTGTAAAAAGTTTTTTGGAACGGATACGCTACCGGAATTCAAATTTAACCAGGATGTCTTGAATACACTGGCTGAAGAAACGGTCAACAAACGTATCGCAGTAACCGGTGTTCAACCTAAGCTATCGCTCGATCTTCAAAATTTACCAGCTGGGAAACGATTGACTATCGTCGGACTCTGGGGCAAATACATTCTGAAACCACAGAATGCGGAAATTGCTTTTATGCCGGAAGTAGAGGATCTGACGATGCATCTAGCCCAATTTTTTAAAATAAAAACTTGTGGGCATTGCCTCCTTCCTACTGCAGAAGGAGAACTAGTCTATCTGGCAAAAAGATTTGACAGGTCAGGAAAAATTAAAATCCACATGGAAGATTTCTGTCAGCTGGGAGGATTTCAGACAGAACAAAAATATGACAGTTCGTATGAGCGATGCGGAAAACTGATTCTTCAATACTGTACAAACAAGGGCTTGGATGTTATTAATTATTTCGAGTTACTTGTTTTTTCTTTTCTAAGCGGCAACAGCGATATGCATATGAAGAATTTCTCCATACTATATCAGAATGATCAAATTTCACTTTCACCCGCTTATGACCTCATCAATAGCACAATCGTTTTTCCTAAAGACAAAGATGATATGGCCATGCTGCTGAGCGGACGCAAGAGAAACATTAAAAGAAAAGATTTTGAAAACCTGGCAAATTCATTAGGTATTGGCCCAAAGGTGTTTGAAAGAATACTCAAACGATTCCTTAATCCCGATCCATCTTTTTTTGACATTATCGAACGTTCCTTTCTCACAGATGAGTACAAGGAAAGTTACATCCGCATATGGACAGAGCGAAGTAAACGATTGAGTTAGGTCTAGTCGGTGTGCCCCCGTCAGGTTAAGAAAAACTTTAGTAAATCAATCTCTATAAAATCTAACTAATTTGAAAAACCGGGTTAAGCATAGAGGAATTTCTGACACTTAACCCGGTTACGTGTCGATTCCTGATGTCAAGCTATATCAGGACTATACACTTCTGTATAATCTATCATAATGATTTCCTCTTATTTCTTTTTTTATATTTCCTTCGCCCATCTGGATAAACTAATTTTGCGAACGCCTCTTCGCCGATTTAAAAACTCAAAATAACAACTCGATTTTGAAAGTCAAAAGAAGTCATTGCATTTTCGGAATATCCTCAACCTCCGTTAAATAAAAAAATCAATTAGCATAAATATCAAGAACAACGTAATTAACCCAATTACTTTATTTTCAAATCCCTCTGTATCAATAAACTCATCTAAATCCGACTTTTGCTTTATTCGATTTTTACGACTGGTTAAGAAATAAAAAACACTCCGAACAAGATACCCTATCCTCTCCAATATGACTCTCCCTATTATAAATGAAATCAATTCATATATAAAACTCATCTAATATCTTCTTTTATTTCTAATTTCTTAAGCTTCATTATCCAAAATAACTGCCCCCTCTTCACCAATTCCGAAATCCACAGTAGAAACCTGATTTGAAAAGGAAAAGGGGTTAAGTCTATGCTATCCGACACAATGCCAGTTTAAATTATTTATTTAATCTTATCATAATAATAATCTAAATCTTTGAACAATAATATTCTAGGGCTTTTAAACAATGAACGATCTATAGTTGACTCAAATCCTGCCTTGCCAAATTCATAATCATAAATAAACTGAATTTTTGTTCCGGTTATCGAATAAGAAATCTCATAAGTTCCTTCGCCCCAAGTCGTGTTTTTAAACTTATTATTTCTTAAAATTATTAACGTGTCCAACCTGGTGGGAATTTCACCAAGCGATACTTTTATATCACTACCTTGATTAAGATAAGTGCCTACTATCATTTCTTTAGAAAAGAAATTGTGATATATAAATCCGACTATTAAAATTATAACAAAGACTATAATTGACTTTTTTTTCATTAGCTATTTTTTGGATTAATGAAGAGTAAATATGATTGAACCGCTGTATGTTAAACAATCCAAAACAACTGACCCCTTTTCGCCAATTTCAAAACACAAGATAGTAACTTGATCTCAAACAGCAAAAGGGGTCAGTGAAGATTGACAAAAAGGGATCAATCCGGTGTAGTTTATCCAAAAGACTATGAAACCTTATAGGAACTAGGGATCAGTAAAAAATCCAGATGTCCATTGGTCTTGATCAAGTCTTTGTTTAGAAATCTCAAAGCACTCAGGATGATCTCTAAAACCTTCTAACTTTTCAGCACGCTCTTGAGCAGCCTTAGCTTTTTCAAATGAAGTGTAAACACCAATTAACTTAACATCTTCACCTCCATCTAAACGTTCGTCAAAATGAGTATGATACAATGAATAAACAAATTCCATATTTTATACTACACCATTGCAAACTCAAACTAGAAGAAGAACTACAAATCGTCTAAAAATTCATTTAGCTTTACATTATTACTTTTTGAATTTTCATAATCATTTATTTCACTTCTAGCACCGAGTAATTTATTTGAGAGAAGTTTTTCAGCGCCTGGATTTCTTACAAAGGAAAGTTTATTTAAAAATGATAAATAAAGAGCACTTTCGACTCTATCTTCTACATTCCCAATCATATCATCAACAAATTGAAAACACTTTTTAATAGATAATAAATCATTATTATCAACTGCATTTTGTGTAAATTTCCTAAAAAAACTTATTTGCAAGGTAATTAATCCATTATTATCTTCATCTAGAACATCATCTTCAATTTCAGGAAAAACTTTTATCAAGGTGCTTATAAATTCTTTGTTATTCATTTGCTGCTTTTTTGCTTTAATGCGAGGTGGTGTTATTGGAAAATCCAAAATGAATGATCTTTCCACCAATTTCAAAATACAAGATAACAAGCTGATTCTAAAAAGCAAAACGATCAGTATAAATCTGTAGACAGAGCTCAATAAGCGTGATGGTCTCCATAAGTAGCTATTTGACTCATCCTCTATATACTTCACTCAGAAAATTTGGACCCCACCTCATGCCATCAGGATTAATGAAATAGATCGGATTGTCAAACGCATAAGCCTAAGGTGACCAGCCTCTACCTGGCTCAGCGTTAGAATCCACCACGTTCCACTCGAATTGCAATTCCACAACGGCCTATGCACACATGCCCGCGATCCTTTTGCAGGGCGAATGACTGCGCAGCTCGGGCTCCAATATAGGAGACCACATACTGGTTACCGTGAACAACAAACAGCTTATCGTCACCTTTGAAAAGGGTTTTTCATCTCGTCTAATAATAAGCATCCTCCAATTCTGTGACTATCTTACTAGGATCCTTACTTGCATACTTAAATAAGATTGAATCACCAATGCCAAGGTTTCTTGGATTTCTATCTCTTCCACCGATATATTCATACTCTTTATTTGCAATTTTATATTTAATTGTAAATGTATGCCCCTTATAAGAATGCCATTTAGTAATAATTCCCTTCGAATATACAAACCCCTCTTGTACAGCTTCTATTCTTATTTCCTTTTCCTTCTCCGCATTTTTTGAATCCCAATATATCCCACCTAAGATACACCCGATTAGGATTATAAATATTAGTATTAATTTTAGTTTTTGCATTTTAACTACTATTTCTAAAAGCCAAAGAAGCTTTTAACCTTATCGTATTTTGAGATGTATTTTTCACGACATTTCCAGCAGCTCCTTTCGAAGCAGTATTAACAATTTTTGCACCTACAGTTGTTTGTCTAGCTACTTGAGAAGTAGAAGCAGCTGTAATTTTTTTACCGACAGCTCCTGCTACTTTTCCTCCAATAACATCTGCCCCAGCATCGAAAGCTGTCTCACTTTTGGATTTTGTTCCATTAAAAACGGTACTAGTGCCTTCTTTATTTGTATAATCTACACTTGCTTTTAAAACAACGCCCCCAACATTTGCACTTGTTACCGCTAAAGCTCCAGCACCAGAACCAATTAACCCTCCTTTTAGTGCTTTTACTCCAACATCAGCCCAATCGACTTCTTTAAGGCTCTTACCTGACAACATTTGTCCAGCCAATTCAACGCCTCCTCCAAGTAACGCTCCTGCAAGTGCGGCGAAACATTGAGGACAATTTCCGTCTGGATCTGTCAATTTAACCGGATTGTTCCATGCGTATGCATAAAGTGATTTATCAATCTGCTCTGGCTCGTCCGCCAATGCATCCACCACATTCCACCTTGCAATAACCGGGTCGTAGAACCTAGCACCGTAATCGAGCTGTCCCAGCTCTTCCTGCAACTCCTTGCTATTGTAAAGATATTTATTTTTTTCACCAAATACATACCTGGTTGGACAACCATTTTGAATGACCCCTGTTCGCCAATTTCAAAATCCAAGGTAACAACTTGATTTCAAAAGTCAAAAGGGATCAGTAGATTTGGCGAAAGGGGGATCAATCTGGTGTGATTTATGCATATAAAATTGCCAAAAGCTAAAATTTCCTATAAGTTAATATATACTAAAAATATTATTTAAAAATTTTGGATTCATGATTTTTTTTATTATATTAATTAGAGATTAGATGCCATTTTCAGCTGATCAAAAAACTGGCTTTCAAATTCAGTTACTCGGTTATTCCACCTAACATGTTCGGTTAAGCTCCGGTTAAAGTTCTATTTAACCGAACAACAACCGAACAAGGTAAGTCCTAGGAGATAAAAAAAATCAGGCTTTGCATCATCTTCATTTTTCGTCTTAATTGATCAAAATAACGACTACAATTGGAATAATCCATAAACTTTAAGGAATTAAAAATTAACTGACGACAACACGCCTATAACAATCGGAGACCGCCTGGATGGACATTCCAAAAAGACTGACACCTCTTCACCAATTTCAAAATCCAAAGTAACAACTTGATTTCAAAAGTCAAAGGGGGGTAAGTTTAAATTTGGCTAAAGGGGGCAATCTACTGTGGTTTATGCACTCCAACCATCATTAATAGAGAATTTTGACATAATACCAATAAGCAACAGTCCCAGGGACGATAGTAATTTTATTAAAAACTCGATACTCATATATAGTTAAATTTGTGTAGGAAGCGATCTAAGTATAAATGCTTACTAAAAAGAAGTCCAAGATTTTTTTTAACAACAACTATCTCCAAAAAAGAATTCAAAGTATTATATAATAAAAAACGCCAGGCCTACAGCTTGGCGTTTTCGTTTTCTATCGAACATTCAACATTTTATAGGCATTGATGTCTTCGACAACTTTATTTAAAAAATCAGACCTGTATTTTAGTCCGGCAAAACATTCATTCAATAAGGCTGGTATTCTACAAAATATTCTAGAACAACATAAAAAAGAGAAAATGAAATAATTATAAAGCCCCATATTAATAACTTACCATTTTTAATAGGTTGATTTTCATACTTTGAAATAATAAGATCCTTTCTAACCCAAAAACTGAAGTAATTATATAAAAGTATAACTCCAAATACTAATAATGCTCCATAAAAAGATGCAGTATTTGCAATCCGAAAATTTACGAAAAAATTTAAAAATGCCAATAGTGAAGCAATATTTAAATATTCTAAAAATGATAAACCAATGTATGCATTGAAAAATGATTGATCATTTTTTCGATCAGTTTTAATTAATTTATATAGTAAGTAATAGAGTCTGTCCGTCATTTTCTTATTTTAACACTTGTATTATCTGTGTAATTGTGCATACGATTTGGGGTGAAGTCAGTTTTCAGATTCATCGGATCTGTCGTGTTGAAACAACCAATCACCGGGTCATAGAACCTTGCGCCGTAATCGAGCTGTCCCAGCTCTTCCTGCAACTCCTTGCCGTTATAAAGATATTTGTCTATCCCTTCCTTTGCAACTTTTCTTTGTCCAAATGCATAATAATCATCCCGCTGCAAGTCATCCAATAAACGTGAAGAAGGATGCCTGTAAAAACTCACCCGCACATTACCCAGATGATCGGTCAGGTTGTATTCGTAACTGTAAGAATTGCTATGGTTTCTGGCTATGCCCTCTTCCGTCCGGATAAAATCGATAACTCCGTCCGTTTTGTAATGGATGCCGTTTACATAATTCGTAGTGCCCAGAGTTGCACTTTGCTTTCTCAATTTCCTTCCAGAAGCATCATATGTATAAGTCACCGTCTGGTTTCCTGTCACCTACTCAGGTAGGTTTAGGTAATTATAGGCAATGTTGTTTCCATTGAGCCCGTCAGAAGTTATCAATCAACAATGACTTGAGATTAAATTCGAAACCTATAATCCTTCTAAAACTATCGGGCTGAAAATGAAAGGTACGGTTCTTTTCATCATAACACTGCCTCAATACTGCCGTAACGGGCTCACTGAAACGATTGACCATGCCAGAGTCCTTTTGCCCGTTGATCAGATTGACCAGATCATGACAGATCAGGGCAGCCGCCGGGCCATTCTATTGTCCTCGTACTAGTTTGGCAATCAAAGCCTTAGCCAGAAAGACCGTAAAACCGGTAGCGAGGATATCCAGAACAGGGCGAAAGGGAGTGTATAGCAATTAAGTTAATTTATTCTGTCCTAAGTGCAGCTTCGGTCAGTCATTAATTGGCTTTAGATTAAAACATGGATGGTAATCCGCATTTAAACGCCATTCAGATGCCCTTAGTCATTGTAAAGTCGTTCACAGTCATTGCAAAGTCGTCTAATAGTCATTAGTCGGTTACAGCCTGACCAAGGGATTCCTAAGGCGATACCAGTACCACTCCATCTACCGGCCGGCGACTGCCAGCAGCTAACCGGGGTGTAAAGCTCAATTGCATAAATTCTGCGATCAGACCTATAAGGATTGCTTAAAAGAGAAGTTTCTTAAAAATTAATTTAATCAAAAAATATTATTTTAAAAAATTTGGATTCTTAATTTTTTTCATTAAATTAAAGGGTATTCACGTGCAATTTTCAGCTGACTCAAAAGACTGGCTTTTCAGATACCTTGTTCGGTTATTCTACTGAGCATCTTCGGTTGTTGTTCGGTTAATTTTAAAATTAACCGAACAACAACCGAACAAGGTAAGTCCCAGTCCGGTAAGAATCAAGCTTGATCCTGCTGTAAATTTTTCATCAAATTTGGCCAGGAACAGGCTTTTTGACGCCTACAATAAAGACAATAAATAAACTTAGGAGGATCAATATTTAACTAAACTCCGAATGCCATTAAAGACGATTTGCGCTAGCCACTCTCTGGATTCGAGGTTAAAATATTTTGTAAAAAAATTGTAAATTGGTTGGAAAAGTAAAGACTTAAGGCTTCTTCACTCCTTTAAGCCATTTCTCGAATTCTTTCTTTCGTCGCCTGGCTACAATCAATACCCTGTCTTTAAATATATCCGTGGTGACGATGAACGTTTTCCTATTCACAGTCTCCGCTTTCAAAATAATGGTGCGACTGATGATTGTCGATTTATTGATCTGGAAATATTTGGGTCCCTGCAGCGCTTGATAAGCCTTTGCCAAAGTTGTATCCAGCTCCAGCGTTTCATCAGCCAGTGACACAGAAAAGCACTTGTCATTGCTGCTGTAGATCAATACAATATTCTGGTCATTCCAGTTTATTTTTGAGTCTTGTTTCAGTTTCTTAAATACACGGTTCTGAGCACTGGGTACAAACATTTTGACCAGGTAATGGATAATGTAATAAGCATTGACGACAGTGACAAATAGGACAATCGGCAAAAAAAGCATAGGAAAATATCTGGTGTCTGTAAATATGTTTACCTTTTGGGTTGCATAATAAATAGAGGCCGATAGTATAGCAACGAAAACACCGAGCCCAAAGCCACACAGGAACTGCATGATCAGTCTCCCGGGAAATCTGGTTACCCAAGGCAGGTGGTTGTCCAGGGCGCAGGTGAAGAAGTACACGGTATGTACGATAAGAAGGGCAATGAAAAAGCTGGCAATAAGCGCCACATAAAATTCGGGATAGGTTATCAATACCAGGTATGGTTCCTCAGGGCCATAACCTACTATTATTGCTGCCGCGATAAAAGAAACGATCAGCCTCAGCCAAATATCCTGGTACTGCACCGGGCCAATTTTTGCCGGCTTAAAGAAAAATTTAAAATCTTTTAGTTTCATAATAAGAGTTTTTCGGTTAAAAATCAAATGCTTGATTAAAGTTAGCTGTTCGGCAAAGGAGATGTATTGCTACTTCCCAAATTTCTTTGACGAAAGTGACCGTTCGCCGGTTTTATTGCGACCGTTCACATAAATAGTTGAAATTCCGACTTTTTTGAGCCGATTTCCTTGATGATTTACAATAATTTCGTGTATGAAACAATAAAATGCTATGCCACAGTCGCTCTTTAACCAAATATTAGATGAGACCCTTAAGTTGCCTTTAACCACTACCCAGGAGCGCAAAGAAGAGATTTATAGCTATATTTTTGGTTTGGCAACACCAGATCATCGTAAAACTGAACGGGTTTTAATTACTGAAGATAATGTGGCTACCAATATCTACTTTTTACTTCGCGGCACATGCCGCTTCTTCTTTTATAGTAAATCACGTAAACAAGATCTTATTCCCTTCCTGCAACTCAGTCCTTGTATTTTGGCAGAGGGAAAAAGCCTGCGGAAAAATTTAAGTGCAAGATTTAACATTTCAGTTAATGCGCATAGTATTGTCTATATTTTAAGCAAAGCAGCTTTAAATACAATTGAACTAAAAAATCCTGAAGTTGGCATTGGTATAGATCAACTCATTAAACAACAAACCCACGAATTTAAATTGTGGAAGAAGAAGCTCAATAGTCAAACACCAGAGCGGCGCTACCTGAAATTCAAGCTTAGAAAACCGGAAGTAGAAAAGTATTCTCTTAAGAAAGATATTGCGGGACACCTGGGTATTAAAGATACCTCTTACAGCAGAATGGTAAAAAGATTATCAAAATAATGCTTTTTATTAAAAATAATTATTTCTTCAAAAACTGCCTTTAAGGTGTCTTCAGCGCCGCCGACTTGTCCCAGGTCAAGTACTTTACTTGTCCCGGGTCAAGCGATTCACTTGACTCAGGTCAATACGCTTTTTTATTTGTGATGTATTTTGGGGTAAATGAAATTCAAAGCAATGGAAGCAAGAGCGAGCAAAGAAGAAAATACATTAAAAGATATAGATGGGGAGTACCGGGGTGTAGCCGTTAATTCCTGACGGTAAAGTACCAGATGCAGGATAGCAGTCCCCCAAGCAGCAACTGCTGTCCAAAATAGATTCCGGTTGGTACTGGCAAGATAATGCCGGATCTGGGACATGGAAGGTGGGTACAACCTTAAAGTGCAAACAATGAATGGGCAGGCGGCGCCCAGGATGTGCCGCCGGAGTTTAAGAACAATGAAGTAAAAATTAAAGAAAGATGAACACGTTAGACACAGCAGAATGGATGGATATTGCAGGGATAGTGATCCTCATAGCAATACTTGCCTATATGGCGGTGCTGATCGTCCTGTTCATCCGGAGGTACAAAAGGAAAGTATCTGAGCGGGAAGCGGACGCTTTTATACAAGCTGACTTTAATTGTCCTTACGCCCGAAAGAGAGTCATGAACAGGATCATCCACAACCGTAAACATGCGCTGTTCGCGGGTAACCCGGAAGCCATGCAGGGCTATCTGGGACAAGGCAGTGATGATATCCGGGATATCAAACGCTACCAGCGAGGTCTGCTAAAAGACAAACCATAACATAATACGATAAATTTAAAGTTTTTCTTTCTTTTTGCTAGTATAAAAGAATGCAGAATCATGGTTAGAAACCTGATCAATATCAAAAATATAGCTATAGTAGCTGTATTCACATTAGTGGCCTTTTTTGGCTTCAATTCGTTTACAAATAACAAAGGTGAGGCCAATGCCAAAACCGCACCGGTTCAGTGGATCTTTACAGGAGAATCGGAAGGAGACATCCTTGACTTCACCAAGTATTCCAAAACGGAAGATCCGCATGAAGATTGCGGCACCGGAACGGAATTACCTTGCGTCGTCAATTTCCCTGAAGGAACAGACGAGCCGGGTGATCTTGAAAACTATCTGACTGAAGAAGGCCGGATAGCCGATGATGTGTTGGCCTTATCGCCAGACAAAAGGGACGTAACACCTTAGTCCAATCCAAATGGGGCACCGCAGAGCGGTGCCCCATTTGCTTTATCTGCGGTTTTGTTCCATTCCAGATAAAGCGATCACATCCTCCGGAATGGGCAGCGCATAGCGCGGGTCATTCGGCTGTAAAGTATACGTTTCACCGTTTAGCACCCGCTGAATACTTATGTTAGCCCCATCTTTGTTCAGTCTTTTTATATCCATCCATCTGAGGTCACGCATCAGCAGCTGTTTTCTTCTTTCGGTTAGAATGAGCTGTAAGGCCTCTGCCGCCGATCCGGCCGTCAGATCGGCGAACAGATCACCGGGTTTGTTGACATACCTGTTTTTCAACAAGGCATTCAAGTCTTTCATTGCCGCACCGGTCTGCCCGGCACGGGCCAGGCATTCGGCCCGCATCAGGTATACCTCATCAGTAGCCACACCGCCAAAGGGCGCTGCTGCCCCTTCATAATGGCCTTTAAACGCATAAGACCCGTCTGCATTCCGGCGAAAGAAGATGCTCTTGCGCAAGTCCTTTTCAGAGTAAGAAGCATACAGCGCTGGATCAATTTTCGCGATCGATGCGTTCAACAATGTGGGTGCAAGAATCCGGTTCCAGAATATAACTTCAACGTTAAATTGCTTAATGGGGTAATTCTCTGTTGCAATCAGGGTATTGTAATCCAATAACCTGGAATACAATTGGAGACATGAATCCGCATACAGACCTGCTTCTGTATATTTTCGCATGGATAGATAAGCCCGCGCAAGAAGTCCGTAGGCGCCTGGCTTAGATGGATGTGCCTGATGTGTTGGGCTGACAGGCAATTTGTGGATCGCTGATTTCAAATCACTGAGGATCTGGCTATAAGTTTCTGCATTGTTAGCTCTTATAGAAGGTACATTGAAGTCTGTAGTTAACCGTAGCGGAATTCCCGGATCAGTGCCGGAGCTTTCATTATCATAAGCTGGAGCCCAAATGAAGGCCGTCCTTAAAAGGAACTGCGCCCTGAAAAACAGAGCCTGACCCTGGATGTCCTCCCACTGGGTTTGGTTTAGCTGATTTTTTCCGATACCTGATAGGGTATGCAAAACGGTGTTGGAGAAATAGACCGCCTGGTAATTGCAGCCCCATTCATTAAGTGCGGACTGTTCAAATAGATCCTCTCCCCACACATGTAGCCTTTGTAAATTAGCTTTCGCAAGCGCCGTCCACGCACTACTTTCCAGGTAATAATTATCTGCGCTGGCCTCTCCTGAACCCGATGCGGTTTGGCTCATTACACTATAATTATCAAGTAATCCCTGTAGTTCTTCCAATGAGGATGGGATAGCTAGTTTTTGATCCGGCTTCGCATCCAAATACTGTTTACAGGAGGTGCTCATTACGGCAACCAGCAAGGTAAGTAAGCATAAGTTTATCTTTATAGATCTTCTCATTTTTAAGGTGTTTGGTTGAATTAAAATGTGGCTTTGATTCCTGCAGTAAAAGTTTTGGGTGGAAGCAGCGCAGTCCTGGTTGCATAATCAGGATCTACGTTTTCTTTATTGGCTTTCCAAAGTATCCCCAGGTTATTTACGTTCAGGTAAAAATTGATTGCTTTTACAGGAAGCATGGAATTACCTTGTTTATTTAACATGTAATTAAATGTTATGTACTGCAGCCTGATGTGATCCCCTTTAATCACCAAAGGTGCCGAATTGGTATAAAAGGCATTCATTCCGGCAGGCAGGGGATACAGCAAAGCAGGAATATCGGTATGCTGTTCATCTCCCGGCTGCTGCCACCTGCCAGCAAAATCACGATGACCAGTCCAGGAGCTGTACAGACCAGCGTAATCCATGCCAGGCCTTCTCAAGTAATAACCAAGCTTAAACAAAACCCTGGCCGTTACCGAAAACTGCTTCCAGCTCAGTGTATTTCCGACTGAACCATAGTAAACTGGAACTGCCGAGCCATGATAGTTCAGGTCCATAACCGTGGTAGCCGCTCCTGTGATGGTGCTGTATTCTTTGCTGACAGCACCATTTAAGTAGCCTTGAGGCATACCGGTGTCACTTTCCAAACCTGCCCATTTGTAAGAGTAGACGGCATAGATCGCATTGCCACTCAGGCCGGAGATACGGGCTCCGCCCGATAGCATAAAATTGCTCGCCTGCAGGTTGGTTAAATAATACTCATCTATCTGGTCTTTATGGTAACTGAAGTTAACATCACTCTGCCACCTTAGCGCTCCGGTCGTATTCAGGGACCTCAGGACAATATCAAATCCCCTGCCCCTGATGCTCGCCACGTTCCGCTTGACCGTTAAGCCCACGCCAGTGGTGTAATCGATCGGGATTGACCCGTATAAATCGGTGCCTTTTTTCCAGTAAAGATCAATGGAACCGCTGACACGCCGGCTTTTTAATATGGAGAAATCCAGGGCCGTATTGATTTGCCTGACCGTTTCCCATTTCAGCGAAGGATTGGCATATTGATCAAAGCCATAAAAAGGGGAAAGTACATAAGGAGAATTGCCCATATTGTATAAAGTCGTCACTGCTGTCCGGGCGGGGTCTGTATTGCCGCTAAAGCCATATGTAGCCCTTAATTTCAGATCAGGCAGCACGTTGGAATGGTAAAAACCTTCCTCTGAAATATTCCAGGCCAGTCCCGCAGACCATAGGGGTTTCCACTTATTGTTGGTACTTACACCAAACAGGTTGGAGGCATCTCTGCGGATGCTGGCTGATAACGTATACCGCTGCAGGTAAGTATATGCAGAGTTGCCGTAAAAGGAAAGATAACGGGTATCGGTTTTACCGAATGATCGTCTGTCGGGAATAAAATCACCCGAACCGGTGATCAGTTTGGGATAGGTCCGCGTCAGGTCCACAAGTCCAAACGCGAGGTTCTCCGGATCATAACCATATGTCCGGAACAAATCCGACGCATTGGTATTCTGCCGGACTTCTGTGCCGGCCAGGATCGTCAAACTATGCCCTTGCCAGGATTTGTCCAGATAAAGCTGTCCGCGGAGCTGATGGGAATTCATCTCTGCATGCGACAGATCCAAAATATCACCCGCAGGGATGTTGCGTGTCAACTTACCATCCGTGCCGATCTGGGTATATAAGTTGATCAGGTTCCGGGCAAAAAAGCTCTCCTTTTGCTGCAAATTGCGGTCTGTATCGTGCTGCTTTTCGTACTGGTATAGCAGGCTTAGTTTCAAGCCATCGATCACCTTATAGTCCATAGACATATTCAACAGGGCATCCTGCCGCTTGCTTTGGCTTTTGCTGAATTTATAATCCTCAAGCGGATAATACCGCCAGTCCAGCAATCCCTTTCCGGAGAAGGTTTCCAGAAAACTTTCCCTGTACTCTTTGCCCAAGGACAAAGCATTGCCGTCCTGACCGGCAAACTGCGCGTAGGGATACAAGCTATTCCCCTTCACGCTGACGCTCCCATATGTCGGCTTACCACTTTTGGTGCCGCTCAAAGTATAATACAGACTGGAAGAAAGGGACAGTTTAGGGTTTATAGTCAGATTATTGCTAAACCGCAGGTTTAAGCGGTTATAGCCCGCATCCAGGTTGCTCAGGTTGCGGTCATGGCCGGAGGAAAGCAGCCAGGAATGTTTAGATGAGCCCCCTCTTACATTTAATGCGTATTGCTGATTGATGGATTCATTATAGATGTACCTGGAGAAATCGTTTCTTACATCCAGCCGTCTCAGCCTGTTGATGGTATTGTCAATATCCTGCTTTTCTGAATCCGTTGCCGTATTTCTTTTAATGAGCAGTTCTACCACGGGAGAAAGCAGCGGCCTGGAGCTTGAATTGATCTGTGACTGGTAATAGTTTTTACTGTACAGCAATTGCTCGACATCAATAAAATCGGATGATGACATCTCTTTGAGGTAAAACAGGTCTGGCTTTTCTCCGGCAGTAACATTTGCATTCATCTCCACTACCAGGGGCTGATTGGCTTTTGCTTTCTTTGTGGTGATCACGATGACCCCGTTTCCGGCACGCGCTCCCCAGATGGATGCAGCGGCCGCATCTTTGAGTATCGTGATGCTTTCCACGTCATTGGGGTTTATGTTATTGATATCTCCTTCGTATGGAAAGTTGTCCAGAATGATCAGTTGCTCCCGCGGGCCGCCGAGTGTACTCAGTCCCCTGACCGTCAGCTTTCCCTGAGTGCCGGTACCGCGGTCGACCAGCACACCCGAGCCGGTCGCTTCCAGCCGCTCCAGGATATTTGTACTGGTCTGCTGGTTGAACAGTTGGTTATCAATCGTAGAAAACGCCCCGGTAGCGCGCTCTTTGGGAAGTATCTGATAGCCGTTGGAGATCACCACCTCCTGCAATGCCGTTACTTCAGGTATTAATACAATATCTATAGGCGTTGAAATATCCACCAAACTCAGGACTTTGAATTGTGGCTTGAATCCGGCATAACTCACCGTCAGGGTATCAGGCAGATTCCTGATCTGCAGCCTAAACCCGCCTTGCGCATCGCTGGAAAATTGAATGTTTGCACGCTTTAGAGAGAGCGTGGCACCGGCAAGTGTATTTCTTTCACCTGCTGAAAGTACCTGTCCTTTCAGCACATATTGTGACTTCCCGCTGAAGGACTGAAGAAGGGCTGCAAGCAACAACAAAACCGGAACCGGCCGTTTGAATAAGTTGAATAAACGTATGTATATCATGATGTGGTTCTATTTTATAGAAAAAAGGATTAGGGTGTAGTATCGGCAATGACCAGCACAGGGGTTTGCCTGATGGATTCTGTGAGCATAAACCCGTGCTGGCTCAGCTCCTGCTTTATGGAAGGAAGATCACCTGCTTTCAGGCGGATATTCAGATCAATCCTGCCCGCCTCCCCTGTTTCATCTATGACCAGTTGAGGCAAAGCATTGTTCAGTCTACCTGTCAGGGCCAGCATGGAAGCATTCACCAGAACCAGGTTTTGTTTATTCAGAAGAGTATTGGTATACTTATCTCCCCTGGTCAAAACTAGCCGGGAGCCCTTCTTTAAGGTCAGCACCAGGCAATTAACCGGTCTGCTTTCTATACTCCCACGGTATCCGCTGATCTGGTTCAGCTGAGCCAGCATCACGGGGTAAAGCTGTGCACTCCTTTCAACAGGCACGCGCAGTTCATAGGTATACAGGTTCTGTTTGTCCCAGGCCGGATCATCAGCCTTTCTATACAGCAGCTTTTCGGGCTGGGCCACTTCAATGACCGTCCTCTTGCTGAAGTTGTCTGGCAGAAAGTTTTTCGCGGCCATTTCATACACATATCGTAAGCTCGAATTGGTCAGCAGGATACCGTAGGTGCTATCGCCCTTTTGGCGGTAGTTTACCCCACCACCATATCCCGGATACTTGCCTTTGACCAGCATAGAATAGAAAGTAACCTGTTTTTCGGGTAAAGCATCTGATGCAAAAAGAAAACTGTCTTTTTGCTGATCGTATTTCTGCTGCATCGAAGGCTTGTTGCCTCTAATGGCCATAGTTACCGATTGACGGTTGATCTCACTGCCATCCGTATAAGCGACAACGACTCCGGCATGGTTGATCCATACATAGTGCGGTATCAGCCGGTGCGGAAAGAACTGACAAAGGATCGAATCCCGGACGACAGTCAGTAAATTCAAAGGTTTGAGGATTTTATTTTCCTGAAGGAAGCTTTGAACCAGGGGTTCAGGCTGCTTTGTAACAGGTATGACTGTCAAGTCTGGCCCTATGCTTTTTTGCAGGTCGTGCAAGGCCGGCATATTGGCAATGCAGGAAGTACACCAGGTGGCCCAAAAATCCAGGATGATCAGTTTGCCTTTGTAGTCATTGAGTGTAATGGTTTGTTTGCTTTCGGGATGGTTGGTGACTGGTAGAGCCAGGTTCCATAGAGATTCGGGGATGGTGTCACCGATTTTTAGGGGCTTGATAGGCTCCTGGGCTATTGCTTTGCTGGTAAAATTTAGGCATAGCGCGGCCAGTGCGATGGTTTGTATGGTTTTTCGCATAGATGGTTTGTTGGTTTTTTGACCAGCATGCCGGATGCGAAACAATTGCTATTTTACACCTGGCATGCAGGTGGGTTCATTGATTCAGAAATAACCCGCAGAATCGGGTTTTAAAGAAGGTCTGGACTACTAGTCAGGCGGGCAGAGTATCTGACTAATCAGAATGACGTAAAGAATAAAGCTTGAAAAATGATAAAGAAAAAGACATACAGCAAAGAGCGCGGGCCTCCTTAACTCATTACAGAGGCTTGAGAAACTGCCTGGTCTTGCATAAAAGAAGCCCGGCCTATTGCCATACAATATCGTTGGTTCAGATAACATCCTAATAAGTTTAGGTTTCTCAGGCCAGATAATGAGGATGTTGTTATGCAAATATAATTATAATATCCAAATGTCTACGATCATAGACTAAATTATTTTTGCAATTCTTTGATATTAACCATTGAAATGGCGAAACAAGGAAAAAAAGACCTCAAAGAAGTAGACAGAATTAGAATGGCGCAATTTCGTCAAAATCTGAAAGATATTAGAAAAAGCAAAGGTTGGACCCAACATATTTTATCTACACATTGCGATGTTCATCGTTCAAAAATAAGTGCACTCGAAGCAAATGAGAATGAAAATTTAACTCTACCTACTCTTTTTGAATTGGCCAGAGGTTTAAATGTTCATCCGAAACAATTAATCGATTACGATTTTGATTTTATAAAGAATATTACTTAGAAAGGGCTTTCAATAACTCTTTAGCAGGAACAGATTTGACATTTCCGTCTTTATCACCAACTACCAAACTTTCATTTTTCGAAGCTGCGTCTTCGGCCAATTTGCGTAGTGCCTTTTTAAGTCCAATCATTACCTTTTCAGTAAAGGTGGCATCTTGATTTATATGATCAATATTTTTCATGGCCTTGCTGTATTATTTTATTCCAAAGTTCATCATTAAAAACTGTTTTTCCAAAACTGTCACTTTTGCCAATAACTTCTGGGATTAAATCCATATTATCGACTAAAGTCCATTCATCGCAAATAGGCATATACAATTGATACAAGTTTTTAATTCCTCTATAATACCTGCGCTCAATTACATCAGTTGGTATATGGTGCCCACCATTACTAACACGCTTGGCTACTCTTTCTATCGCTATTTTGGGTGAACTTAGCCAGAAGTAAAGCAAACTTACTTTATAGCCAGCCACGTGCGCCTCATTAATCAGAGGAACATAACTTCGGGTAGATAGTGTGGTTTCAAACGCAAAATCTGCACTTTCATTCAACAATTCTTTTACACGATTTAGCATGATCCTACCTGCTTCCAAAGCTACGCCCGATGGATTAAAGGGCGAGATACCTGCCGCAATATTATCTGCATTGACGAATTCTTTACAATTCAATATCTCTGGTAATATGGTATAACTGGCTGTGGTTTTTCCAGCTCCGTTACATCCAGCTATAATATAGAGATTAGGCATTAGATTGATCAGTTTGATTTAATGACTTGATCTTTTCTTTACAAATAGCTTCAACAATTTGCTGCATTCTAGTAACCTTAACAATCAACTCTCGTAATTCCTCTTCAGTGATGATATAATCCTTCTTGTATCGAGCGTCAATGTAACCACGTTTCAGAAGATCAAACAGATGCTTTTCATGTTCATCAATTTCAGGCATAAGAAAAAGATTATGTAGATCTTCCGAGATATGCTTGGCATAAGCACGCAGTTTTTCCAGATTATGGGTTTTGGGTTTATAACCGGTATATACTAATAAAGCAGCGCAATAAAAAGATTCAGTTGCTTGATGTAATTGAAAAGCACCCATTTTAAACCCTTGGTCAGCCAGAGCATAATTTGTATGACGTAAAAAACCTGTTCCTTGTGGATACCAGATATTAAAATACTCTTCCGCTCTTTCTTTTTCCTCTGCAGCGGTTAACACTGCTGGCTCTGAAAACTGGAAATTACCTGTATCATAAAGCAGTATTCCTTCAGCAATAATATCGGTGAAGAAATACTGGCCGACCCTTAGCCCCTCGTTAATATATTCAATATCGTGAATAATAGGCATCACATCATTGTGGTAACGCTTACGGTTTTGGATGTTGCTGATGATTTGCGATTCTTTATGATTCTCTTTTTTGATCACCACCAGAAAATCATAATCGCTGATGTACGTATAATGAATCCCATCTTCCATATACGCATCATCCACCCAATTGCCCCTAGCATGGCTGCCAAACAGGATGATTTTCTCAGGATTAGCCTCCTCCTTAATTATCTCGACAATATGGAGTATCTGTTCCTGTTTGCCTTTGTCTAAATGGGAGAGTGATGTTTTCATACTGCTAATATAACCAATATGAAAGACCTAACGCAACCAGGCCTTGATTTAATCATTTGAAAGGCTGCTACGGTAGATAATCGAAAAAGGTTAACCCCTTTTTCCTAATTCCGAATCCAAGATAACAACTTGATGCATCAAAAGGTAAAAGGGGTCAGTTTAGATTTAGCAAAAGGGGACCAATCTAGTTTGGTTTATCCACTCTGAAATCTCGGCAATAAAAAAAGCAGTTGAAGATTTCTCCAAGCTGCTTTAATATGATGATGCTATCGGTGAACAAACCATTTTGACTGACCCCCTTTCGCCAATTTCAAAATCCAAGGTAACAACTTGATTTCAAAAGTCAAAGGGGATCAGTTTAGATTTGGCGAAAGGGGATCAATCTGGTGTGATTTATGCAACTATGAACCGAATTCTATTTACTGTTCATTGTTAGCCAAATTTTCGCAACTGCGGGTAAGTTTACTTGGATTTGCACGCTTAGAGTTCCCAACCTTTATAATCCTTAATTCGCTTTTAAATCCAGCAAATACAAATCAATAATAAGTTTTCGTACATCGTTCCAACATCTATCAGCCACAAAATCTTCAACATTCCATTTGCTCTGACTTATACTCTCAATTTTCAATCTTATATTTTTTATCATGCTGAACGCTTTTTCAGAAACTATTCCTGTTTCACATAATTCATAAACATAATTTTCATGTAGAAATGTATAATAATCTCCTTCTAATTCATCTAAACAATTTTTAAGTTTATCTGAATAAAGTACATTTATTTCTCCAATAGGAAAAAGTACCATATTTAAAGTTGAAATAAGAAGCTCATATTTCTCGTTTACATCTAATTTATCTTCCATATATTATTCTTGATTTATCATTTTTTGTCGGAACATAGTTTTCCCCCACAACTTTAGTTTTTCCTGAACTTCCGTTGTTGATTTTATAGTAAGTAGAGTTAGGATGATGACTATTGCCAATTGTATATGAAACAAAACCATCACCTTTCTCTTGAGTAAACTTCCATCCATCACCAGAATTAAGATTACTTCTTTTCCATCCCTTTCCTAAAATTTTTTCTACTTCTTTTTCTGAAAGTCCCCAAATTGATCTGGGGTTCTTCAAAAGACTCTGGAATGAGTTTGGGTGCCATTTTGCCATAGCTAAATAACCAGTGGCACCGGCCGTCATATTATTAACAACGGATACAGGATCACTCCAACTTGCAGAAAATCGCTTGTAAACAAAATCTTTAAAATCACTTGCTTTCCCTGTTATAAAATATTTCACTTGCGCTGCTCGTGCTGATTCTGTCTCTAATAAGTAATGCCCAGCATCATTTAACGTGGATTCTGCAATTAACACCCCTAAATCTTGTTTCCAACGGTAATTCCAGCTGTACGAATCAGAATGCCCCTTTCTAGCCCAATAAGCGTTCTCGACAAATTCGTTCAGTCTGTTCCACGGTACTTTAACAACGTCTTGGCTACCATCATTAGTATTGACAATTGTGTTTCCATTAGGGTCAACATACCTAGTTGTCCACGCTTCACTATTCATTCCATCAGGATCTATATATACCAAGGGGCTATTCATCGCATAATTATATGGCGACCAATGCATGTAATCCTCTGCCATAGGATCAATTACATTCCACCTTCCAATCACCGGATCATAGAACCTTGCTCCGTAATCGAGCTGTCCCAGCTCTTCTTGCAACTCCTTGCCGTTATAAAGATATTTGTTTGTGCCCTGCTTTGCAACTTTTCTTTCTCCGAACGTGTAATAATCATCCCGCTGCAAGTCTTCCAGTAAACGTGTAGACGGATGTCTGTAAAAACTCACCCGCACATTGCCCAGATGATCTGTCAGGTTGTATTCGTAATTGTAAACATTGCTATGGTTCCTGGCGATACCCTCTTCAGTCTGCACAAAGTCAATCGTACCGTCTGGTTTGTAGTGGATGCCGTTTACATAATCCGTTATGCCCAGGGCTGCGCTTTGCTTCCTCAATTTCCTTCCAGCTGCATCATACGTATATGTAACCGTCTGGCTGCCTGTCACCTGTTTCGGCAGGTTTAGGTAGTTATAGGCGATGTTGATTCCATTAAGCCCGTCAGCGATCAGGTTGCCATTTCCATTATATGTATACTGTTTATTCACAAAGCCGCTGATCTTTTTCAACTGGTTACCCTCATACAGATCAATATGGTAATCATTGGTACCAAAACCATCCCGCGCCAGAGATTTGATATTTCCCATTACATCATAACTGATCACCTCACCCAGGTCATTGCCGGCAACTGAATTGGTTAATCGGTTCAGCTTGTCATAACTGTAACTGAAAGTATTGCTCGCGAGGTTGGTATACACCTGCTGGGAGATGTTACCGTTATACTGCGGCACCGTTCCGTTCTGGTACTTCAATTCCATACTGAACAAGCTGCTACCAGCAGTCTTCATCCAGCCCCGCTCATTATACGCGTAGTTGGTGTGTTGCAGAAAGGGATAGCCAATTTCCTCTCCCTGGTCTTTGCTGATCAGCTGGCCGATTTCATTATATTGATTGGCAGACAGGGCAACAAATTGATTGGTGGTGCCGGAGTTCAGGCCTGTCTTTTGTTCTGTTTTAAGCTTACGGCCTGTATGGTCATAGGTATATTTATTGTGTGCATACAAAGCTTCTGTACCATTATTAAAATGCCTGCGGGTGCTTTCCTTCAGCTCCCCCGCAAAATTGTACACATTAGAGACCTCATCATAGTTATTCGCATCTGCCGAGTTGTTTTTGTAATGCTGATTGAAGCTCTTTACCAATTGTGCCTCGTCGTCATAATACATCACGCTCAGCAGCATATCTGAAGTCCCCAAAACATTAACCTTTGTACCTGTCTGTAGCCCTTTGGTCTTCGCACTTACAGAACTATAAAGAAAAGTACTTCCACCAGTGAAACCATAATCGTCATAATAATTAATAGTTAGCGGTGTAGTATTTGACCTGGGATAGGCCAGGTTCGTATAATCAGCACCGGAACGGCTTTCCCATAAGGGATTGCTGGCTGTGTCCGCAGTTACAAAAGGTTGCAGCGTAGCCCGGTCTGCGGCATTACTGAATATCCCTGTACTGGTCACCCTGCCAAGCACATCGTATTTGGTGTAGATCCATTTCCCCGCATTCTTCTGTATGGTATCTTGGGTCAATACCATCTGGTCCAAAGTATTGTAGATCATATATTCCCAGCCCTTTCCAGGAATTTTCTTTTCGATCTGCCGCTGCCTTTCGTCGTAATGGTAACCATATATAAACTGCTTGAATACTGCACCTGCTTCTGTAAAACTCGTGATTGCGCTGCCCCGGTCGCTGTTCTCATTAACAGCAGGCGGCAATACATATCTTAGGTTACCGAAATCATCATAAACATAATAGGTGGAAAGACTTTTGGTATTGGTTTCCCAAACACGCTTTAATACTATATGGCCTTCAAGATCTTTATACTCATCGGTAGTACCGGCCTTACCGTCGGTAAGTGTCCAGTTCTCATCTTTAACCGTAGTCCTATAAAGCTTGTTTGCGTCATAAAAACCAGACGTGGCACCAAGACCTGCGACCGTCCACACCCGCACATCACTGGCGGCATTGGTGCCATAGTCTGTCACTACCGTACGCCCTGTAGAGCTCGTCCGGCTGGAGGAAGGCTGCCAGGTTTGTCCCGGAGCACCCTGTTCCAGCACACGGTTCAATGGCGATGGCTCAAACACCGTCTTGCTGAAAGGATGCGAATTCGGCGTCACATTCCCTGTACCTGTGTTGTAGAAAGTGGCCAGATCACTTACTGCATTCGCTTTGACCATTCCGGTGAAACTGTTTTGATCGGCATAAGGAAGATATTTAAAGACTTCCCGTCCAAACTCGTCATATACCACTGGTTGGACGATATCCTTCCTTGTCGGACTACCCTGCCATTGTACCGTTTGCAGGGGACGGCCCAAGCCGTCCAAATATTGAATACTCCGGTTGGCGGAGTCGACCAATAGCCCAGCCAAAGATGCAGTGGTCTTCTTACCGTAGCTTTTGACCGTGGTTTCCACCACATAATTCTGTGTTTTGCTCGCCACCTGGCCGAAAGCATTTCCTCCAAAGCCCAATAATAAAGGCAATAGCAATCCTGTGCAGGTACGCAACCTGCTTTTTCTGATATAACTCTTCATAATATTTAAGCGTTAAGGATTAGTCTTTTTGGTCGAAGATTGTCCAGGCTGCTGACGCGCAGCCTGGATCTTTTGTATACTGGCCGCCTTTCGCTGCTTAATTTCAGCGGGCACCAGCGTTTCCAGTTTGGCCCGCTCTTCAGTGCTCAGGGCATTAGCTATGTACACCTGCCTCTCGGCAACCAGTTTTCGCAAACTGGCCACTTGTGCCTTCATCGGAATCTTTTTACTCATTAACATGTCGATTTCCTTCTGATTATAAGCCAGCACTTTCTGGATCTCTTCCGCCCGCTTGTCCGACACGGGAAGACTTTTTGCTATCTTCTGTTTCATCACTTCAGGTGAAGTTTTCTCGGTTTGCTGTCCATAGCTTTTAGTCTGCAATAGGCAGAAAGACAGTATAGCAAGTATGGTATATAGTATATTGTTCATGATATTCATTATTTAGTTGACAGGGGTGTATGATGGCAGACCCAGAGGTGCAGGTTTTACTTCGAAAGTCACGGTTACTTCTAGGAACTCATTGGTATCATAGTAGTTATAGACCAAGGGGACAGGAAAAGTCCCTAAAGAAAGACCACTGGTATTGGCTTCAATTGGAACATACATATCTTGTGGTTCGGAATATCCCCCAGGATAATTAGTGCCATTAGCAATAACTGTATATATCACATGTACATACATATCGGTCGTTGTAGTAAAAGGTATGGTACAGGCTGCATCTGAATACAGATTCACAGACACATCTGCTATCTTCTGATAAGAAGCAGGGGTTAAATGCATTTCGTCTGTGATCGATTCATTGCTGATCACAACCTTGGCATATTTTACCCCGCCGTTGCAGTCTCCAATAGAATTTGCGTACGCCTGGCCATTGGCCGTTGCATCAGCAGCGGCCTGCGCATCTGCGTCAGCCTGTGAAATCTCAGAAGAATAAGTTCTTGCCGGAACGGTATAAATTACATGAGCACCTGTACCTGAAGTACAATTGTTCTTCTGAAAGCTCTGATTTAATACAGTATTAAAATACTCTCCTGTGTAAATACAAGTACCATTGGCATTCGCATTGGCTTGGCCATTCGCATAAATATAAGCAGAAGCAAGGCTGTTTGCAGCAGCCTGTGTACCCGCTGAAAACATTCCTGCAGCTGCAGGAAACATCACAGCTGAGCCCACATAGCCTGGGTCACAATCATCCTTCCAGAATGGCAAATTGAGGTCAATGTTGTAATAAAGTATTTCTGAACTACAAATACCATTGTTATTAGCATATGTCTGGCCGTTGGTCATCACATCAGCGGCTGCCATGCTATTGGCAGCGGACTGTGAAAGCGCTGTATATGTCCCGGCTGGAACAGTATAGGTCACCGTAGAACCATTTTGTCCGGATGGACAATTATTCCTCTGGAAACTCTGGCTAACTGTAGCATTGTAATACGGTGTACCACAAGTACCGTTCGCATTGGCATAGGCCTGACCATTCATTGCAATATCATTGATAGCCAGCATATCGGCATCATATTGACTGCTGGCAGGAAATGTTCCGACAGGCACAACATAAGTCACATGCGATCCCATCTGACCAGAAGGACAATTGTCTTTCTGAAAAGTATGACTTACAAATGTATTGTAGTATACCAGGCCTGTCAAACAGGTGCCGGTAGAATTGGCGTAATCCTGTCCGTAGGTGGCCATAGCGTTCGCCGCAAGGGCATCAGCAGCGGCTTGGCTACTGGCAGAATACGCATTTGCAGGTATGGTAAGCGGCACTACAGAACCCGTCTGGCCCGAAGGGCAGTCATTTTTCTGGAAGTTTTGAGTCAATAGTGCATTGTAGTACACGGTGCTATTGCACCACCCCACCGTATTGGTATAGCTTTGTCCGTTTGCAGCGAGATCAGCAGCAGCAATTGCGTCGGCAGCAGACTGGCTACTGGCACTATACAGACCTGCAGGTACGGAATAGGTTGCGGATGAGCCTGTACCTCCGCTGCCGCAGTTGTTCTTCTGGAAGGACTGGCTCATGGCCACGCTATAGTATACGCCCGGATCAGCAGGTGTACAAGTACCATGCGTATTGGCATATCCCTGACCGAGCGCGGCAATATTGTTCGCCGCCAGGATATCTGCTCCATACTGGGCGCTTGAACTATACATATTTGCCGGAACGGTATAGGTTACCAAACTGCCTACATATCCCGGACCACAGTCATTTTTCCTGAAGGTTTTACTCATCACGGCATTATAGAATACCGATGGTTCTGGATCCAGGCATTGTCCGTATGTATTGGCATAAGTCTGCCCATTAGCAGCAATATCTGCCGTCGCTAGTGCGTCTGCCGCTATTTGTGTACTAGCAGAATAGGTTCCAGCTGCAACAGTATATGCGATCTGAAAAGCTATTTTTCCTTCCGCACAGTCCTGTCTGGCAAAGTACTGGTACTTCTCGACATTGTAAAATACTGTCTCCCCATTGCAAGTACCATTCGCATTGGCATAGGCTTGTCCTAAGCCCGGCATGTTAGCCGCGGCGGCGGAATCCGCTTTAAATTGCGTTACTTCAGAAAAAGTATCCGCAGGCAATGTGTAACTTACATTGGAACCTGTTTGACCTGAAGGACAATTGTTCTTCTGAAAAGTAGCAGTTGTATCTCTATTGCCATACATTGGAGGTTCTCCGCTACATGTGCCAATCGTGTTGGCATAAGTCTGGCCGTTAACGGCAGTATCGGCTTCTGCATCTGCCTGGGCTGCCTGAAGTGTACTGGCATATTTTGTCACATTATAGGTCACCATCGAACCCGTTTGACCTGAAGGGCAATTGTTTTTTTGATAAATACGGCTTAAGGACACCTGCTGAAGTCCATTGCAAGTACCATTGTCATTGGCATATTTCTGCCCGTTGGCAGACATATCCGCAACAGCCAAAGCCTGGGCTTCCTCCGGTGTGCTTGCAGAATATGTATTTGCATGAACTGTATAACTCTCTGTCGAACCCGTCTGGCCTATTGGGCAATTGTTCTTCTGGAAACTTTGGGTAATTGCAGTATTGTTATACACACCACTCCCAGCTTCCTGCCTGTAATTGTATTTATAGTTTTTCACGATATCCCCATTATGATCTTTAATGTTGAGCAGCCGCTGAAAGTCATCGTATTCATAATACGTTGTCATACCTTTTGCATCAGTTTGGCTAACCATACCAACTAAAGGCTTAAAGGTTATTGTTGTAATAAAAGCCTTTTGCATATGGGGATCGTTACTATCTCTTAATGCCGTCAATGCACTGATGACTAGCGCCTGGTTTGGTACTGTAGAATCAGTAGCGTTTTGAATAGCTATTATTAGATTTACAGGGATATCCAGATAGGCTATATTCTCTAACTTAGCTACCGGTTGAGTGCGTTTATAACCCCATATATAACTTACTTTAAGACCATTTTCTTGTTGTACCTCCAGCAAATTGCCATTTGAGTCATAAGCATTATATTTTAATCGATCTTCGGGCAATCCGGATCCATTCGAAGTTTTAACGATTTCAGGTGCAATAAGTCCGTTTCCCCAATCCTTATAAACAGTTTGGCTTGTCGATGTTTTTATACCGTCTTTAAAAGTTTCTTTAAGAATCGGAGTACTAACCATATTGCTAATTTCCATTGAAAAATTTACTGGATCACTGAAATCAAATGGATACTTTAACTCTTCAACAATTTCGGATTGCCCTAAATTAAATCTGGTAGAACTGAGTAAGTTCTTTGAATTATAATTATAGTTTGTTTCAGCTACAACATCCTGACCATTGTCTGTTCTCAGCGTATGTATCCCTAACGACTTAAGTGGCCATTCAACTTGGTACAGGTATGGCAAAACATCGTCGGTTAATCTCTTCTGACCTCTATCTTTAAATGCTTTTATAGTGTTGCTAAAAGTTGAATTGTAAGAAAAATCATCTCGAGCTACGAGGGTTGCGTTCTTATATTTTTCAATTGATTTGACCAGTCCATTTTTGTAATTGATATAGCGAGGCGATTCTGGAAAGTTGTCATTGAAGGCATCAGACTCCGTGTCATTATAGAAATTATATCTCGTTTTTGCAACATTATCATCTTCATCTACCATATATTCTTCTACCCAATCATATCCAATGATGTTTCCATTGTTAAATGTCGATAAAGGACTTTTAGATTCTGATACCTGCACAACACAGGCTGCAATATAATCGGGAATTCCTGCCCGCCGGCCATGATAATATAAAACAGGTTCACATAACAGCAATCCGGCAGGATATTTGAATTTTCTAATTTTTGCCTCGTTCTTAATCTCCTTTATTCGTATACCACCACCATTATAAAGTGTCATTGGAGTATTTGAGTTAATAATTGGTCGATATTGGTAATCCATATATAATTGCCAGTCCGCCAGCACATCTTTAGGCGGGGTGTAAGCTTCAAACTCATATGTCCCTGCTTCTAGAGTAAAAGAACGCTCCACCAACGTTATTTCTGAACCCTCTCCTTGGTATATGGAGCTGCTATATACGAAAGGGCATTCATAGGTATAATAAGTTTGAGGAGAGGAACCTGTTCTTCTTAGTTTTCCTAATGGGTAGTTAAAATTGTAATAGTTATAACTGGGGTCTCTTTGTCCCCAGACATTTTCTAATCTGCATCTTATTTTTACTATTGTACGCCCTTGCAGCTCAAAACTATAGGTTTGGTTCGAGGGATTATCGGGATATTCGTTTAAAATGTAATTGTTATAAACGGGTACATTTACAGTAGCTGTAGATGAAGCTTCATCGGCAGTGTGAGTTTCAAAGTATCCACTAGGAATGGTGTTACTCTCATAGGTAAACTCCTCTACTCCTCCTAAGGGGTAAGTTATAGTTTTTATTGTTCCAATGACAGCCTTTTGGAAATCTGCATCTTTTTTTACACCTGGCAACTTTATGTTGTTAGGTAAATAAACACCAATGTGATAATTCTGCCCATAATTTTTTCCATTTTGAAATCCCCAATAATCAACATTCTTAGAATTTTTTGCCGGGAAACTTCCTTCGTAATAATGAAAGGAATGCCCTGCATTTAATGGCTCATTTGCGGCAGAATATTCTTTTAAATTGGTCAATTTAAGTCTTTTAAAGACGTTTTCGTAAAGTCCCGAATAATCTTCATTGAAGTACTCGTATGTAAATCTGTAGTCTTTTATTAACTCATTTCCTTTATTTTTAACTGTAATCGATACTAACTTTTTACCGTCTCCTTTGATATCGTATCTGGAAGTACAACCGAATTCAACACGACCAAAATCACCATAAATAGCGCTGAGTCGTAAACCGTAATTTACCACCTTCGATTTATTGTAGAAAACTGAATTTTGATTTTGGTAATTATAGGCTTCACAAGCCTCCTGTGTCGGCAAATACTGAGTTTCAGAATCGTAACTAAAATTAATTTCTCTGAATTGTTTTGTGATTATCTTACTTAAACACCAGCTTGTGACCATTGAGTATGGGTTTTGATTGCCGGGACTCCAATCTTCTGAACAATCAGGAAATCGAATGCGGCTCCATTCTATAAAACTGTCATAATCACTGTCATAAACGGTGTTGTAGGAATGAATGTTTTTATTTAACCAACCGTTAGAGGCATAATTTTTTGAAAATTCCCATTGATTATAAAAATATTGGTTTCCTTCACTGTCGGTTATTTTAAATCCGACCATTGAATTAGAATTTCTAATGATTTCAATTTTCAAGTTGTGTGATTTATCAAACAAAACTGCACCTCGTGATTTATCGAGGATAAATTTCCCATTCAAATTAGGTAAGTTATAATAAAAAATATCCGGCTCAGGGTCATAGATTAAATTATGGCTCAATTCCACAAAAGTTTCACAGCCTTGGACACCAAGCATATTATAATGGTTATCAAGATTAGAAGTAATATCAGGAGCGTCGTAATATCCTTGGATGCAGTATGGATAATTGCTATCACGCCCCATCAAGAAATCATCTGTACCTTTAACAGATCTTGAAATCCTGCTGCCTACGTCAAGTGACCAACCTAAACCTACCCAAGTAGCTTCCTGATCAACTCGAATTCCAGATGGATGATAATTGAGGCTTATAGGAAGCTTAAAATCCCCTACATTTATTTCATAAAGTGGGATATTTATATTAGCGGTACCCGTGTAGTAAGAAACGGGATGGTCTGTATACTTAGCAAGTTGAGCTGCATTTGGCGTCATGGGAATGATATGCGGATAAGCGATATCATCAGATTGTGAATACAGATTGGTTATAGCAAAACAAGCTATCAGGAAAGTAATGAGTTTTTTCATAATTTTGTTCAAAGGATGGGATTCATTTATAGCACCTATTTATAGAACCTGAGCGAGTAGGTTCATCTATTGGCACTTGACCATAAGAAGTAAACATTATTCTATTTAATAGAAGGCTCAGAAGTATTCTTTTCATAATGGTGTAGTTTGATTTTTAACTACAACCAAGCTACAAGCCTTCCGTGCTGCTGATGTGCATTCTAGGAATTATCTCAATTATTTTTTTTTCCTATTTACGCCCTTTAATCACACACAGCCATATTTCCAAAACAGAATCAAGAAGCTTTCAAATCCCTTCCGTGCACAAAACAAAAAAACAACCTCCTAAAAGAATACGAAGAGCACCAAAACTAACTTAACAGTTCTATGGATTGTATCCAGTACTCCTTTGATTAGCTCTTCTTTAATTTTATTTAAGTCACCGACATAAAACTCCCAAGCTTCTATATAATAATAAGTTTCTCTTGACCTGGAATACTTAATTGGTGCATGAAACTCCATTTTTAAATATTCAATATTTTCAAACAAGAATCGCCTTGATATACCCAGTTTCTCTGCCCAGCAGTCTGGACATCCTGTATTTTCACGACAAATACCTTCATGAATTCTTTTTACAAGTGTTAGGTTAATTTTCATAGTATTTATTTGTTTGTTTATTTTATAAATGATTAAATTTTAAAACCCATTACTCAGCTGGAACATCGGCAGGTACATACTCACCAGTATAAACCCCACCACCAGCCCCAGAAAAATGATGATCAGTGGTTCGATCAGCTTACTCAGCGCATTCGTCTGAAACTCCACTTCCGCCAAATACTGCCTGGAAATGTTCTCAAAGAAATAATCCAGCTTGTTGATCTCCTCACCCACCTTGATCAGCTGCACCAGCTTCGCCGGATAGATCTCAAAGTCCTTCATACAATCGTGAAGGGAACGCCCGTTCACAATCCCTTCTTCCACCTTCTTTAAAGAAACCTCCAAAGGATAGAACTCTATCGTCTGTGCAGACATCGCTATCGCCCGCAATAAAGGGATCTTTGTACTGACCAACAGGCGCATCGTATTGCAAAAGCGGGCCAGGTAGATCTTGCGGATCAGATCGCCCAATACCGGCACTTTGAGCAGGAAAGCAGAAACAGCTTTCCTGAATCCCTCTCTTTTCCGATACCGGTACAGCAAAACGATCATGACCACCAAAAACAACAGCCCCGGCAGAAAATACCGTCCCACAAATGCCGAAGCGGCAATCACCATTTCCGTCATCCAGGGCAGCTTACCCCCAAAACGCTTAAACACATCGCTGAACATCGGCACTACAAAGCGCAGCATAAAGAACACCGCTGCCGCGGAAGTGCTCAGTACAATCAAAGGATAGGTCAGTGCGCCCATGATCTTTCGCCGCTGTTCCACTTTACGGCCATAGTATAGCGCCAGGTCTGAAAGCACTTCGGCTAAGTTGCCTGTCTCCTCCCCGATCTGTATGCTGTAAAAATCATAGTCCGAAAACTGGTTCGAAATCCTCAGGGCCTGGGACATGGAAACCCCGCTGATCACGCGTTCTTTGATCTCCCGGATCACCCCGATGTGCTTCTCTTTTGCTTGTTCCAGGGTCACCAGGTCCAGGCTGTGTTTCAGGTCAATACCCGAAGCTAGCAAGGTGCTCAATTCAAAAAAGAAAGCTTCCCGCTTCTTATCTGATAGTTTCCCGGAGCCAAATTGAATGTCACGGGACAGCAGTTCGGTCAGGCTTTCCATAGATAATGAGCGTTTGTGTTTAGCCGGATTGTCATTAGATGGTTTGTTGGTAGCCGATTTCGCCGGACTCTTGCCTGCTTCAACCCCCTTCTTTTTTCTATATGCCGACAGATCTACAGTGCTCATATCATTTGGATTTAAAGGTCATTGCGTTATTGATATCATGAGTTTTAAAAAGCTGCTGTGCGGAATACTGCTTCCAAACCGAGAACAACACCGGCCGCTCTGCAAATACAAACCGGAATTGCAGCTCGTCTACAAGGACTTGCACTATCGCAGGATCTTCTTCCACCACATCACCCTCCACTATAGCCTTCCCTTCAAAGAAAGGCTGCAACATGACCTGTGAAAGCTTAAAAGTATCCGCTATCCTATCCTGCAGCCGGATCACCTCATCCGTCCCTACATGGTAACGCAGCCAGTCCCTCCCCCCGGTATCCAGTAGGACCAAATCACCCTCGATGATCCTCAACAAAGCAGCTTTTTCTACATCTGCCCCCAGTACCCGCTTAAAAACCTGCAATTCAGATTGAGCCATAGCATTCTCCGTATACCTGGTGTACACCTTCATAAACAGGAACCAGGCGCCATATACCATCCCGATCACAATGGCCGACAACAACATCCCCAGGATCAGTTCAAACAAGGTAAATGCAGGAATTTTAGTGCTCATTTTCATCATGTTGTTCTCCTTTATCTATCAATCGGTCTAATTCACACAATAATTTACCGGAGCGGTCATAAGCCGCAATACGCAGCTGCAACAGCCCCTCAAAACGCTCTTCTTCCAGGAGCACAATTTCATATCGAATCTCTTCCCGCAGGATCTCCTGATCCACCAGTTCAGGCGCCCTAGCCAAACTATCAGCCAAATACCCCTGCTCAAACACCGCAGTCATCTGCACGGCCGACCAGCTGCTCTGCAATACCTGGTGATACAGCACCATCCCTGCCGAAAAGCTGAACAGGATCAGCACGGCAGCCACCATCGTCTCCAATATGGATGACGCTTTGAGCTTATGTCCTTTCAGTCCAGCCAGCATAATACTTTTCGTTTAGTGCGCTTTGCGTTCAGCAGCGCCGGACTCAAATAATACCTCGACCGCGCCCTGGCATTCAGCAGCACGTCGATCAGGTAGTTCTCATATAAAATAGATTTGTGGCTGGCCATCAGCCTAATGGTCGATACACTGCCATTGACCACCACCGACCGGCCTATTTTCACATAGCCTTTGCTCCAAACCTCCCCATCCACCCGGCAACTATCAGAAATAGAAAGCACCGGCATCAGTGTCCGCCTACCCGACAGACCATTCTTCCCGATATACCCATCGTCCAGCATCAGCAACGCACCTTCTATTTCCGAATGTTTTCCAATCGTCAGCCTGGCCTGAAAGCCGGCCGTATCCTGCTGCAAGACCACCACCGCTGAAGGATATTCCAGTTTGACCGAGTCACCGATACTGGCTGAATCCCTGGCAAATACCTGTACATTGCCCCTGAAGCGAGGTCCGATCCGCACAAAGGGCGCGATCAGGATCGCTTTATCCAGCTTTGTATATTCATTTACGATGATCAGGCTATCAGCCGAAACTATCGTCAACTGATCTATCACCTGCCCGCTTAAATCCATCTGTTTGCTTAAACTTATATTCTGGCTGGTATCCAAGCTGGAAGCCATCAGTTCTTTGATCCTCAATAATGCCCCCTCATTCAGAGTCCGCATGTCGCGCCCGCTGCTCCATACCAGGCCATGCACCAGCGTTTTATCTTTGTAACCGGCCCCGTCCACATACGCCGAGCGGATGCCAGATTTGGGTAGGTAAGCTGTCCCCCTAATCAGTGATTTCCCCGAGATGGATACCGGCCGGTCTTCATCCGATACATACAGCACCATTAAGGTATCTTCGGGCAAGGGCGCCATCATAAAAGATCTGCGAAGCGTGTCCCCACCAATCCAGCTGCTCACCCGCCCGATATCATACAAGCCCCAGGCTTGCTTTTCCAAACGGACACTGTCTGAAATACCTTCGTCTGTAGGATCAAACAAGCCGACAGACATCACTGTATCCGCCGCCCATTCCTGCTCTCCGAGCAGAATCTGCATACCGGAAGCGACATTATTGTCCAAACGTGTATGCCGCTCCTGCTGCTTGTCCTGCATGCGGTAGATCAGCCCGGCCATCAACATCGTGCCGCAGACAATCACGATCATCAGCGATACGATCACAGAAATATACAATGCAGAAGCGCGGATCATCGTTTCATCGTTTTAATGAACACGCTTTTGAGGGAATCTCTTTTGATCGAATCTGTTTTGAGGGAATCTTTAAGTTTCATGCGTTTCAGCAATGGCCGCTTCGGTAAGATCCTTTTCAGCTTCGGCAAAACCAGCACACCCTTTTTCCAATTTTCGGTTTCCCTGATCTGCCCGCTTTCGGCCCAATACAGCCAAATGCCCTCTTTTAGCCCATATACATATTCTCCTTTTTCCTTAAGCTGCTTAGAAGGCAAATACCAGGAGGTATACACGCCATGGAGCAGCTTGCCGGAGTAGCCGCCCTGGGTATTGCCAATCGCGCCCTTATCGAACCAGGTATACCTCCGGTCTGTCTTTAATCCGGATGCATCCTCTGTCGTTAAATAAGCATGAACCTGTGTCTCCGCATCGTTCCAACGCACACTGTTGTAAGGTTTCAGCGTCCATTCCGGCGTCTTGCATCCCCAAAGGACGACCCCAATCAAGAGGCATATCATCGTCAAAAGATTCTTCATAGTTTGCTTGTTATTCGTTTGATTTTCCTGCCATGGCCTATCCGGATCTCCCCGGCTGCCACAGTCCATAGCTTAAATTTGCCGCTGCTGTCGCCTTCCTGTACCATATACTCCTTGCCCGCGATACTCAAAATAGCGACCCGCTTTTTAGTTGCCGGGTTCAGGATATGCCCCAGGTACACCACCTGGTCCAACGGATCTATTGCAACTGGCTTAGGCGGCGCAGCCAAAACAGGAACCTCTATCCTATCAGTGATACCCGGTTTAACATCCCGGCCTGCCCCATTGCCCGTATCAAAAGGATTTCCGTAATCCAGCTGCAGGCTGAACGTATCAGGCTGCAGAACCGGCACCTTCGCTTTCCTGGTTTCCAGAGAAAATTGCCCAGAGGTTGACTTTTCTGTGCCCGGGTCGGTTGCCGAAAAGATGCGTTGCAGGATAATCCCCCATACGCCGATCACCAGCAGGCCCAATCCGTACGTAATCCATTTTTTCTGTGTCATCGTTTCCTATCTCCTTTCCCTTTGCCCAGCATATCGATACTCAGCACGATGTCTTTGTCCCGAGCTTTCTTCCTGAACCGTACGCTGTGCACCAGCCCGATGTTCCTTTCCTTGCTGATCGCCTCCAGTACCTGCATCAGACTTTTAAAGTTCCCTTTAAAAGCCAACGTTTGCATCAGCAGCGGCTGATCCATAATATTCAATGGCACCACAGGCGGGTAGCTGGCTACCGGACAGGCATGCGCCCTGGATAGCTCAGCGGTATAATTCCACAGACGGTTCTTCCAATGCAGGGTGTCGACCTCCATGCGCTGGTACAAACGGTCCACTTCCGCTGCCCTGCGGGCAGTATACCCGCTGCTGACCCCGATCGCGTCCTTGCCTTCAGCCTTTTTTAGCAACTGGTAAGCGCTATAGGTGTCCACTGTCTTACTGATCGCAAAGTAATACAAGCCGAAGGCAACCAATACCATCATCGGAATGCTCCCTTTGAGCAGCAATACATAATCCAGGACCTTATTCTTCCTCGTCATTCTTCCTGATCCTTTAGTTGCACCTGGACCGTAAACATCCCCTGCCCGTTTTCCGCACTGACCAGGTAGTTCTTGATTTTGCATTCCTGTACCCAGTCGTATGTTTTTATAGCGATCAGCCAGTTGTTCAGCGCATTCGCTTCTTTACAAAGGCCGGAGATCTCCACCAGCCCTTTTTCATAAACCAGCCCCGCATCCAGCTTCTTCAGATCTTTCTTCGGCGGGTTCAAAGAAAACTCCTGCAAGGTCAGCTGCTCCGGCATCCCGGCAATCAGACGGTCTAAGATGAAAGCGGGGTTCAAACCAGCCGTCCAGCCTGCCGAACGGATCAGCGCCACCTTTCGATTGATCTCCGATTCCGTGGATTTCAACTGCCCCGCCACCACGGCCGTCCCCCTGCTTTTTACTGCCAGCGCATGTTCTTTATCCGCATAATACAGGTGCAGGATAAAATTGAAGATTAGCAGGGATGCCATGACCAGCACAAAGAGCAGGGCCCTGCGCGTGAGTTTGACCTTTGCAAAAGCCTGCTCTTTTTTCCAGGTAAAGACCGGTGCCTCCACTTCCACAGGTTCCGCATCCGGCACTAAAGCCTGGAAAGCCGCGCCATAGGCGAGTCGCAAATCTCCATCCAATATGGCTTCCGGCAGGGCGATATCTGTTGCAGCAAACTCACCAAGACTTAAAGACAATACCGTAAAGCCATAGCTTTCCAGTTCCGCAATCAGCTGGTCGGCTTCCGACCGCCGCATCAGCGATAGATATTGCACCTCCTCCTGCTGATGGTACTGTATATAAAAGTCATCCGGATTCGCATTCGGCGGCATCTTTTGAAGGGTGATCACGCCTTTGCCGCTCAGACAGAGCGCCACCGGACCCACAGGATACTGTTTGGCGAAATGCCCGATATTTTTCAACCCGGTATGCTTGTCCAGGATATCCAACCGATCCCTAAACACACTGATCTTGCAGGCATGCAGCAGCACAGATCCGGGTGCAGTGATCTGCACAGCCACACCGGTCAGGGTATCCGGCCGCCACAGGTATTGAACAAACCGCCTCCACATCTTATGGATAAACTCCAATATACGATTCATGAGCCTCCTCCTGTTACTGGTAAATAATCGTTGGTTTGATAAAGACAAGCGTCACCACCTTTGATTTCGTGCGCTCCTTAGAACTAAAGATCCACTTCAAAACAGGGATGCGCGACAGGATAGGCACGCCGTTACCCGTCTCTGATCTCTCTGTCCGCTCCATTCCGCCCAGCACGATCATGTCTTCATTGTGCGCCCGGATGATCGACTCAAACTTGCTGGTCGATGTCGGTGGTGGCGCATTGGCCGGTGGCGTGCCGATAAAGTCGGAGATCTCGATCTTGATCTTAAGGGTCACTTGGTCATCGCCCGATACCACCGGACTAATGCCGATGGCCAGGTTCGCATCCACCTTATTGAACTGCTCGGTAAATACCGTTTGTGTATTTAAAGAAGAAAACACATTCTGTGTCTTGGTCACGTAGTACCTTGTGGTGCCGATGCTCAGGTTGGCCGTATGCCCGTTCAAGGTTGCCAGTTTGGGCACCTGCCGGATTTCGATATCGCTGTTGTTTTCCAGCGCATTTAGCCGTACATAAAAATTGGCGGGCACCTTCCCCAAATTGTACGGCGTATAACTGCCAATCTTGTTCAGCAGGTTGTTGACCGTCCCCGCCCCCAGGGTAACATCTACACCCGGAAAAAGCTGACCGCTGCTGGTCACCGCAGAATCCGCCACACCTGCCGAGATGCCGGTCCGCACCGTATGTCCTTTGCGCACATCCATCAGGATCACCTCGATCAATACCATCGGCACCAGTTTGTCCAGTTCCCGGATATAGGTCTCAATTTCTGCCAGCTGGGGCGCCGAGCCCGACAGCAGCAGGGTATTCTGCTCCTTAAATTCCTTGATCTCTATCCCTTTTTTCAGTTCGGCAGGGATCATCATCACCACCGTATCCACCGAACGGAACTGCAGCTGCAGCACTTTGGTGCGCCGCAAGCCTTCCAGCTTACGCTCCCCGATCAGGTAAATGCCGTTTTCCAGCTTATGCGTGTATTCCGTGCCTTTAAACATCGCCGTCAGGAAATGATCAAAACTCATGTTGGTCACCTTGGTGCTCAGTGAGCCTTTCAATTCGGAGTAGAGGAAATAATCGACCCCGCTCTCCTGGGCAGCCGATTTCACCAGGTCCAGGATCGGGGTATTCACCGCATTGATGGTCAGCAGCTTATCGGCATTGCGGGCAATATTGAGGTTGGTTGCCGTGCCGCCCTTTTGCTGGGGCTGAAGGTTTTTGCGTACATCGGTATTTTTGTCGGCATTGATGTATACCTCTTCCCCTTCCTGTAGCGCCTGGAAGACAAACACCTGATCACTGGTCTTAGACATTTTCAGGTCGTTGGCAAAAGCCAGCTTTTCCAGGGCCACATCCAATGGCGCTTCCTTAAAAAATCCGCTTACGACTTTGGTGTTTAAGGCAGCAGGCACCACGATGTTCTTGCCGGAAAGCCGCGCGATCTTCCGGGCCACTTGTTGCAGGCTGTCCTTGTCCAGGTCCATCGTAATGGTATTGTCGGCCGCTTTGTAGTCGATCTTAATATCTTTTGTTACAATCACAGGTTTGATCACCGGCGGACTATACGGCAATATGGTCAGGATAGAACCCGTCACCTGGATGTCCAGATTGTAGTTCTTCACTAAAAACAACAATATGTTCAGCGCATTTTCATTGGTAAAGTTGTTGCTCACCTTGACATTGATCGTCGGGTCGACATTGATGTTCAACTGGTTGGCCTGCGCCATCGCCCTTAAGAACTCCTGGAGCGACACCCCCGAGCTGCCAATCTTTACATTTTGCTTTAGCCCGGGCACAAAAGCCGACAGGCCAATGAGCCGCTTCTCTATGGCATCGACCCTTTCAGTCTGGCTTTGTTGGGCAATCGCCGTCAGGCTGAGTTGCAGGAACAGGAATAATAGTATTTTCTTCATATCAATTGATCAGTAATGGATAAATTTCATCCAGCGTGGTCAGGCCGGAGGCGAACAGTTCAAAAGCATTTGACCCCAAACTCGGGATGCCTGTATCCTCAAAATACTGTTCTTCAGATAAGGTCCCGCTCTTGATCAGCCGGCTCAGCTCCCGGTCGATCGGGATCACTTCATACACCGCCTTTCGCCCCCGGTACCCTGTATGGTAGCACTGGTCGCAACCTTTGCCCATGAAATGACGGCTGACTGCATATGGCGGCTGAAAACTGCCGGGATATAAAGTCTCATCAAATGGCTGTTCAGATTTACAAGAAGGGCAGAGCAGCCTCACCAGGCGCTGCGCCACGGAGGTATTCAGGGTATTGGCCACCATAAACGCAGGAATGCCCATATCGATCAGACGGGACACTGTGCCGATGGCCGAGTTGGTATGGATGGTCGACAAGACCAAATGGCCCGTCAATGCCGCCCTTATCGCCATATTGGCGGTCTCCGGGTCTCTTATTTCCCCAACCATGATCACATCAGGGTCCTGCCGTAAAAAGGTACGCAAGGCCGCCGCAAAGCTCAGCCCAATGTTTTCCTTCAGCTGCACCTGGTTGATCCCATCCAGCGTATATTCTATTGGGTCTTCAATGGTCAGGATGTTGCGGGTATTTTTATTAAGCAGTTTCAGCGTGGCATACAGTGTAGTCGTTTTTCCCGAACCCGTGGGCCCGCTGATCAGCACGATGCCATTGGGCCGCCTCACCCCTTCCAGGTAGTTCTTCAGATCGGTTTCAGAGAAACCAAGCGTAAACAGGTCTATATTGGTGGCATCATTGTTCAGCAGCCTCAGGACTACTTTTTCACCATATAAAGTGGGCAGCACCGACACCCGGATGTCAAACTGGTGCTGCTCCGTCTTAAAATTAATCCGTCCGTCCTGCGGCAAGCGCTTCTCCGCGATATCCAGATTGGCCAGGATCTTGATCCGGTTGATGATGGCCGGGTATTCCAGCTTGCTGAGCAGATAGCGCTCCACCAGCGTACCATCGATCCTGATCCGCACCCTGCATTTTTCTTCATAGCTTTCCACATGGATATCGCTGCTCTTCAGCCGCTTCGCTTCCGAGATCAGCTGGTCCAGGAAACCGTCCGAGGAACTGTCGTGACTGAGCTGACCGGCCTGCCCCATGCTTCCCTCTTTCAGGTAATACTGGTTCAGGAGTTTGGCCATTAGATGATCCTCCAAAGGATGAAGTACCACCTGCTTCCCGGTCAGTATTTCCAGTTCCTCGCTGAGCGCAGCTGTATCCGCCCCGGCTTCACAGTACAATTCATACACGCCGTCGGATACCGCTAAAGGAAAAATGCGGTAATGCCAGGCCTGATCCACCGTCAGGTAGTGGATCAGTTCGGGGTTAATATTCATAACAGATATTTAGTGAAGTCTATATGTCCGATTTCCAATCCAAACATCCAGCCGCCAGCCATCAGGATCATCAGGATCATTCCCTGCAAACCTGCCAGCGGGACAGTAAACTGCTCCGCCTTTCGGATCAGGAAATAAAACCCCGTCCCTATACAGATTAAGATCAAACTGCACAGGTAGAACAGGAAAAAATTGGCCGGTGTAAAATAAACAGACAGGCACAGCAGGAAAAGCACATCTCCCAGGCCCAGGTGTTCTTTAAACAGGTTAAGCGGCCTGCCATGCAAAAGAGAAAACCATAAGGTAAGTAAAGCAAAGACCAGCAGGATAAAACCGATGTTGATGACTATATCGATCACGTCAAAAGGATACACATACGCGCATAAAAAAGCGATGAGCACCGGAAACAAATACCAGCTGACCGCACGGTATTTGAAATCCTGCGCAGCAATGGCCAGCAGCACCAATACGATGCTGCTCTGCAAAAGCAATGCTGTCATGATCTAATCCTGAACGGCCTCTTTAAGGTTCTTATCCTGGTCGATCTCCCAGACATTGAAGGTACCGTCCCCGTCAAAATCAACCACCGCCGTAGCACGGATCACAAATGTAGATTCCGTAGCAGAAGCGACCTCCAAACGGTAATTGGCGCTGCCGCCGGAAGCATCTGCACTCAGTTTCTCCTGCACATAGCCCATCGCATTCAGGTCTGTGGTGTATTTCGAATGCTCGTAGAAATACGTTTTCTGCAATTGATAGGCGTGCTCCAGCTGCATTTTGGCCTCGGTTGTTTTCGCCTTGGTGATCAGCGGCATCAGATTGGGCAGCGCCAGTAAAATCAAAATGCCAATAATCACCAGCACCACGAGGATCTCTGTCAGGGTATACGCGCTGACTTTTTTAAGGATGCTTTGCTTGAATCGCTTTTTGTTTGTTTGTTTGAATCGCCTTTTCATATTTGTTTGTTTAAAAATGTATCGTCCCTACGATCTGCATCTTCCGGTTCATGCGCATACTACCGGTTTATTCCGGATCGAAAGAATAAAATCCTAAACAACCAGAAAACGGGTCTGAACGTCCACTTTTTTGCCTCAAAAAAATTCGCACAATGTTTAAATCGAGTTATATTAGTCAACGAACATTTAACTTACTTTAAAGATGAGAACACTAACAAAAAAAAAAATGCCTGATTGTTTCATCAGATGAAACTTTAACAAAGAAGCTTACAAACTACATTAAAGAGTACAATGGCCTGGAAATAATAAACCTGACGAGAGCAGCCTGGCAAAGAGAATCAGCAGATGCCGGTATCGATATCCTTTTTTTGGACGTAAAGGCGGGAAGTATATATTCTGTCCATACAGTTTTTCTTCATCACTTCAACAAAATACACCATGTAGTCTGGATCTCTGATCCGGAAGAATTTGTAATGGCTCGGGATTTAGTAGCCAAAGTACACCATCTTCCTCTTCCCTTGACATCAGAGCAATTTCGCGAAGCCATCAGATCGACAGTAGGGTTTATGTACGACTTCGGTGTGATAGATCCGTTTACATCCACTGAAAGTATTTTTCTCAAGAGTCCCGAAAAAGGAATGGGCCTTGTCCGCCTGTTTTTGGCTGAAATCACGGTAATTGAGATCCAGGCAAAGTTTTTAAGCGTGCATACCGTGGCGCGTGGGGTCATTACAAGCAATCTTAGTCTTTCAAATATGGAGTCCAGGTTAGATCCCACGTACTTTATCAGGATCCATAATTCTTTTATAGTTTCAAAAAACTACATCGACCGGGTAGCCGAATATGTCGTCTACATGTTGTACTATAAACCTAAACTTAATGTTGGAAAGACGTATAGGGAGAATCTGGATGATGTGCTATATGCACCGACATGGAGAAATAAGTAAGCTTATTCTCTACAATTTCCGTGATGGCGAATGGATCAACCCTGCTTCTCTGAATACATCATACATTTGATTTAAAAGCAGAGATGCAGGGATTTTACCGGTATAGGTCTCTTTAGAAACAGAGCCCTGCTGAACCTCCTGTGCCTTATAGCGCCGGCTGACATCATCAATTATAGTCCATGCGGATGACCGGCTGTATGTAAAAAATCCATCTTTTAACTCGATAGATCCACCGTAATCATAGGTCGCATTGCCTAAGCCGCGCTGCAATTCTTTTCCGTTATACAGATGCAAATTCTCTGCACCAAATGGAGGAGTCCTATTGATCCGCTTGCCAAAGGGATAATAATCATCGCTCTGGATCTCCCGCGGAGCACTCGAGTAAATATCAAAACTTACCCTGCTGTTGCCCAGATGATCATTCAAATTGTACTCATACGTAAAACTAGATCCCCCGGCCTTCCTGGCTACACCAACCTCCATCTGCACAAAATCAATCGTGCCACCAGTATACTGTATCCCGTCAATATAATGCGTAGTGGTGCCCCCATTTACCCGCCTCAGTTTTCGTCCTGCAGCGTCATATATATAAACAATGCCGTTTGCTATAGAGGGAAGGTTCAGCAGATTATATGTGTAATTCACCGTACCAGTGGCAAGTGCATTCCCATTGCCATCATAGGTATAGCTCCGGCTCAGACCGCCAGTAACAGTATTTAG